>ODAI010159509.1_pt1 | contig 49400 bp, 39 predicted proteins | sample 1539321 | NCBI WGS metagenome assembly ODAI01 (sample SAMN02144231, study PRJEB22623) | gut metagenome | biome: sheep rumen | host: Ovis aries | place: New Zealand
ATAAGCACGTCATCTGTCAGGTTGGTGGCAATTGGTGTCCGTGGTGCCTACGCTTTGCAGACTTCATCACCAACGACACAGACATCAGCAAGGTCATTGACACAAACTACATCTATATACACGTCAACTACAACCCTCGCAAGTCAGAAGGTGCGGAGAAGACCCGACAGGCAAAGGCTATGCTTGCCCGTCTCAACAACCCTGCCCGCTTCGGATTCCCTGTATTCGTGGTCCTCGATGCCGACGGTAAGGTGCTCCACACTCAGGACTCCAGCTTCCTTGAGGAAGGCAAAGGCTACAACAAGGAAAAGGTGCTCAGGTTCCTCAACAACTGGACAAGAGCAAGCGTTTACGCTTGCTCTAATTAACAATTAATAATTAACAATTAACATGCCATCCGGAGAGAGTGAAAAGTGAATAGTGAAAAATAAATTTCACTTTGTTCGCAGATTATCAGCGTACAGACTAACAATTACTTCCCTGCGGTCAGTGAGACCGCTTCGCTAAGTTCCTCATTCATAATTCCTCATTCCTAATTTTTAAAAATGGCCCCTCCTGACATTGACACTTCGACAAGAGAAGAGCGTCTGACATACGTGCGTAAGGCGTGGGAATGTATGCACAACTGCGAGTTGTGCGGCAAGTGCCGTGTTCTCAAAGGAAGGGATGCCGAAACGCTATATGCGGACTATATTGATGGCAGGAGGACATATTTGGACGTAACATTAGAAATAAGGAAGTGAAACAACAGAAAGAACATAAACTACGGATGGAGCCGGATACATACTATGTGTGGTGTGGCGGCTCATGCGACTATGCCCATGACGAGCGTTGCAGCGGTGGTGCATACATCATGCAAAGGAATGACGAGACGCTTGACACCTACGTCATCTCTGACGACCACACCACGGAGTTCCGCATGATTCTCTCCGTCATGATTCATGCCATGAAGGTCATCCCAGAGGGTGCCTCCATAGTATTCATGACAAACGTCTCATACATACAGCAAAACTACGACAGACTACCTACGGACAAGTCCGCCAATGCCGACCTCATCAACGAGTGTATCTCCCTCAAGGCAAGGCACGCCTCCGTTACTGTCCGCATCGTTCCCTTCCACAAGTATTCAATCTTGCCAGCTACGCACGAACTGGCACACGAAGCAATGACAGAGAGAAGGGCCCCCCAACCCCCGAAGGGGGCGGCCATCCGGATGACAATAGAGAATTGACAATTGAGAATTGAGAATTGATAAGCCATCCGGATGACATTATCAATGAGGAATTAGGAATGTGGAATGAGGAATTGAATCTAATGAACAATTAGCAATGAATAATGAGTAATAGCCATTCGGCAAAGAACTGCTGACGGAACTTGTCATTACTAATTGTACATTGTTCATTACTCATTAAATTTGTGATTATCGATTTGAAATATGGAATAAACAAACTTTAATCTTAAAAAACGCTAACAGATGGGCGATGTTTGGGTAATTATGTTTATCTTTGTGGGTCGATAAAGGATATCTCACTATGAACAAAAAGAAATATATTATATCAGGGTCATTATTTTTAGCGTCTATACTGTCAATAAATGCGCAGAAGTTTGTGATTGGTAACTATGTGTTCCCAAAGGACAAGGCTACATACTATGGCGAGCTTTTGGGCGGCAAGCCTAACGGCAAGGGCAAGACTACATTCACTAATGGTGATGTGTATGAGGGTCAGTACGAGAAGGGCAAGCGCCAGGGTAATGGTACATACACCTTTGCGGATGGCGAACGTTACGAGGGACAATGGCATCAGGACCACCAGCATGGTAAGGGCATTTACTACTTTGCCAACAATAACAAGTATGACGGTCTGTGGTACATTGACTACCAGCAGGGACACGGAACCATGTATTATTACAATGGTGACAAGTATGTTGGTAACTGGGTTCAGGACAAGCGTGAAGGACAAGGTACATACACATGGGCTAACGGTGTCTATTACAGAGGTGAGTGGAAAAACGACGAGAAATGTGGTCATGGAGTGTTCGACTGGCGTGATGGCAGCTCGTATGTAGGCAACATGGAACATAACATGCGTAACGGTCAAGGTACATACATCTATGCCAATGGCGATAAATATACAGGTGGCTGGCGTGATAACATGATGCATGGCAAGGGTATATATATATTCCATAACGGCGACAAATATGAAGGCGACTATGTTCGTGGCGAACGTACTGGTCAAGGTATCTTTACATATGGAGACAACCGTAAATATATAGGTCAATTTGTCAACGGACTCATGGAGGGTACTGGTGTATATACATGGCCCAATGGTGCAAAATATGAGGGTACATGGGCAGATGACAAGCAGCATGGTCGTGGCAAATATACAGGTATAAATGGCGACGTATATGACGGAGAATGGGAAAACGGTGAGATGAACGGTGAAGGCATTCTCCGTATGTCCGACGGAACAAAGTACAGAGGTCATTTTAAACATGGTCACAAGAATGGCAAGGGTGTTGAGGAATATCCTGACGGTTCGCGCTATGAAGGTGGTTTTGTGGACGACCTCAAGGATGGAGCCTTTGTCGAGAAGGACAAGAATGGCACGCCTCGCAGAAAGGGTTTCTACAAGAGAGGTAAACTCGAGACTGCAACGAACATGTAAGTTTTTTGAAAAAAATGAAGAAAGGGCATATTAAGAAGTCAGGTCACCTGATGCGAATGATTGTTGCGTGGATATTCGGTATCTACGCAACAATCATTGTTCTTCTTAATACGCCTTTCATGCAACGTTTTGTAGCCGAAAGGGTGGCTGGAGTTCTCTCGTCTGAAATTGGTACGCCAGTAAATATCGGCTCTGTGAACGTTGGATTCCTCAACCATCTTATCATTAACGATCTTGTGGCTGTGGATAAGGATGGCGTGACTATGCTGAAGGTGGGGCGTGTGTCAGCCTCCATCGACATCGTGCGTACCATGAATGGACAAATATGTATTCCTTCGGCACAATTATTCGGTGTGACGGCTGTTATCTACAAGAAGACAAAGGATGCTCCTCTCAACATTCAGTATGTCATAGATGCTTTCTCGTCTGATGAAGAGAAAGAATCAAAACCTCTCAATCTTCGTATCAACACCCTACTCGTCCGCCATACAAACGTAAAGTATGACGTAAAGAGTGAGCAAAACAAACCAGGTTCCTTCAATACGAATCATATTGATGCACGCAACATAGGTTTTAATCTTTCGCTTAAAGCATTCACCCAAGACTCGCTTAATGTGTCACTCAAGCGCTGCTCCGCACGTGAATACAACTCTGGACTTTATATTAGAGAACTTGGATTAAAATGCGAGGCTAACAAGTCAAAGGCTGAACTGTCAGACTTCATCGTCAGCACAAGTGGTTCTTCAATTTCCATACCTGAGATTGGTGTTGACTATTCGCGTTATGACAAAGATAAATATGTTACCCTTACCTGTCCTCTAACGATTGACGGACAGTTTTCCCTTTCTGACTTCAGTTGTTTCTCACGCAAGTTGGACGACTTGACAGAAACATATACCATCCATACTGATGTGGAAGGCTCGACTGATAAGCTTAATGTCAATCAACTGGAACTGAACGATGAGAATATGGATATAACGCTTGCCATGTCGGCAAGTGTATATAACGTATTATCCGACCTCTCCGTTGATGCTGACATAGAACATCTTGGTGTTACAGGCAGAGGAATAAGGCAGTTGCTATGCGAACTGGACGTGGAAGAACATAGCGTTAGTCCACTTGTCAATGCTGGCGACGTGGAAATGAGGTCTGCTGTTCATTATGACAATAACATGGTTTCTGCCAAAGGTAACGTAACGACAGATGCTGGTAGTCTCACACTTGACGCATCTTACAACAAGGACAAACACCTACTATGCAACGTAGGAACAGATACGGAAGACGGCGTGAACCTCGGCATGATTCTTGGCGAGGAAAAGATTGGCAGTATAAATGCTGATGTAGTAGCGGATGTAAGCTTCGCTAACAATAGAAAAATACCTGATGGAACACTTAAAGTCACGATTCCAGCTTTTGAATACAACGGCTATAAATACAATAATATATGTGTTGACATAAACAACATTGGAGGCAAGTCCAAGGTGGCACTTACCGTAGATGATGAAAACGCAAAGTTAAACACAGATATTGACTATTCGCAGGCAGGTCGCAAGCATAACCTCGACCTTACGATGGCGTTGAAAGACTTCACACCTAACGCCATGAACATTGTCAAGGATTATGCTGGAGACAAGTTGTCCGTTAACCTTGACGCACACTTGAACGGCTCAAGCATAGACGACTTGAGCGGTAATGTCTCCATGAAGGACGCCAAGCTTGTAACGTCTGACACAGTATACAACGTAAAGAGCGTGAATATCAACGTGGAACAGCGAAGCGACGGTTTCACAAGCCTTTTACTCCTTAGTGACTTCCTCGATGCAAGGATAAAGGGATACGGAAAATTTTCAGCCATCGTGACAGACTTCAAGAATATCATAGCCACGAACCTCAACAAGATAGTAAAGAAGGAACATCACAAGTCGGATTCAAGGTTTGACTACGACCTTGCATTTTACGACTCTCCGATCCTTCATCATTTCATCAAGGATGACTACTATGTAGCAGAGCCTCTAAGGATTATCGGCTCTATGGATGCAGGAAATGGCATTCTCAACCTTGATGTCAACGTTCCGTATGCCAAGTATGACGGCAGCACTTACAAGAACGTGAATGTGGTGTGCTGTAACAACTCTAATCAATTGAGCCTTAAAGCTACCGGACTTACACATACAGACAAGCAAGCAATGAAGATAGACCTCAACGCCACAGCCGTGAACAACGTTGTGGAATCAAATATGAGGTTAAAGATGAAGAATCGTAACGATATTGACGTAAACCTCAACTCAAGGGTCAGCTTCGCGGATAGCGTCGGCAAACTCAAGACCATTGTTGACCTCTACGAATCAGATATCGTCATAAATGATACTACATGGAACGTAACGCCCGCCAGAATATATGTATTTGGCAAGGATATAGTATGCCATAATCTGAAGATTGCCAGCGGAGACAAGTATGTGACTATCGAGGGTAAGGCTTCCGACAACCCTTCAGACTCTATACTTGCAAAGCTTAAGAATGTAGAGATTGAGTATGTTCTCAACATCGTGAACTTCACGGCTGTTGACTTCTCGGGTATCGCCACAGGTCAGGCTACATTATGCAACCTTCTCGACAAGCCTTCGTTCAAGGCTAACCTAAACGTAAAGGATTTTCGTCTTGAAGGCGGACTTCTCGGAAATGCAGAGATTAACGGCAACTGGGACGATGAGGTAAACGGTATTGCCATTAATGCCAATATCGTCAACATGTACAAGTGTCGTGAAGGTCTTACTTCCAACTACATAAATAGGTTCGGTACAACAAAGGTCAAGGGATTCGTCTCCCCAGCCAATAACGACATATTCCTCCATGTGGATGCCATGGACACTCATGCTGCCGTATTGCAAGGATTCCTCGGCATCATTTTTGACGATATGGACGGCTATCTGCGTGGTGGTCTCAATATAGTGGGTCCTCTCAACAAGGTTGACCTTGAGGGCGACGTGACAGGTCAGGTGTCCATGAAACTGAAGACAACCAATGTTCCTTATATGTTCTCAGGAGATACTGTACATCTTGAACGCGGACTTATAGCATTCAAGGATATGCGTATGATGGACTACCAGAATAACGTAGGCATCCTCAACGGTAAGGTAACACATACCAACCTCCGCAACTTTGCATACAACTTTGATGCAGATGCACGTGGCATACTCGTGTATGACGAGAAAGAGTTTAACGCCAACAAGTTCTGCGCCACAGTCTTCGCTTCAGGCGACGTACATCTTGACGGCTCAGACGGACATCCTATGCATATTTCCGGAAACATAACGACGAACAGAGGTTCAGTGTTTGCATACGACAACGTATCACCTGATGCCCTTGTTAACAGCTCGTTCATAGAGTTCCACGACATAACTGCCACAGAGAAGAAGAATGACAAAGAGTTTGTTTCCTCCCCTGTCATCGTTGACAGGGATATGCGTGATGATGACGACGACCTCTCACAATATATCGTGAAGAGCGTGAAGAAGAAGAGCGACTACGAAGGCGATATATTCATGGACTTCCATTGCAACATAAACCAGAACTGTGAGGTTAAGCTGCGTATGGACAGGCAGGATGATGCCTACATAAGTGTGTATGGTAATGCCATACTTCAGGCTAAGTGGCACAACAAGGGTGCCTTTGAGATGTTCGGAACATATAACGTTGACCATGGAAAATACCGCCTGTATATGCATGACCTTGTGTATCGTGACCTGAGTATGCAACCTGGAAGTTCAATCTCATTCAACGGCAATCCATTTGATGCAGGAATCCATCTTATCTGTAATCATGAGATACATAACGTGCCGCTTTCCGACTTAACTTCTACAACTGCGTACTCTCAGAACAATAAAGTGAAGGTAGTTTGCGTTCTTGATATTACAGGCACTGTAAGTTCCATGGACTTCAAGTTTGACATCAGTCTTCCAAATGTCAACGATGAGACACGTCAACTTGTCAAGAGCATGATTAACTCCGAAGAGGAAATGAATACGCAGATGATATACCTGCTTGCAGTCAACAGGTTCTACCCTAACGACTTTGCACGTGCCAACGGCGAAGACAAGAGCGGACAGGCTGTCAACTCGTTCGTGTCATCCACCCTCAGCGGACAGATCAACCAGATGTTGTCAAGCGTCATAGGTACCAACAGCAACTGGAACTTCGGTACTGGCATATCAACCGGTGAGAAGGGATGGCAGGACATGGATGTGGAAGGTATCCTTACGGGACGACTCTTCAACGACCGTCTTCTCGTGAATGGTAACTTCGGTTACAGGGATAACGCCATGACCAACACGCAGAGCTTTATCGGCGACTTTGAACTGAAATGGCGTCTTTGGGAGAATGGCAACACTTATCTCAAGGCTTACAATATGACAAACGACAGATACTTCACAAAAGGTACGCTCAACACTCAGGGACTTGGAGTGAGCGTACAGTATGACTTCGAGTCCATGAAGTGGCTGTTCGGAAAAAAGAAAGAAGAACAAAACAAGACTGATGAGAAATAGTTTCCATAACATATTATCATTACTTGTCCTCGTCCTCATGACGCTGGATGCAAACGCTCAGAGCGTAACCATCCGAGGTAAGGTGATGGACGATAAGAGAGCACCTATAGAGCTTGCACACGTAAGTGTGGAGGGTATGGCTGCAGGTGCCATATGCGATATGAAGGGCAAATACCAGTTTACTTGTGAATCCAAGGACACCATGGTAATAGCCTTCTCCATGCTCGGCTATCAAACAAAGAAGCGCACGTTGAACAGCCCATCGGACACGGTTACCATAAACATCATGCTTACACCTGTGGGCATAGAGCTTGGCGGAGTCGAGGTATCCACCATTCGACGTCAGACAAACGCCATGACAGATGTGAACATGAGCGACATGAAACACATGGGAAATGCCTCTGGTGGTGGTGTGGAACAGGTCATAGCCACTCAGGCCGGTGTAAGTACGCATAACGAGCTAAGTTCGCAATATAACGTGCGTGGAGGTTCATTCGACGAGAATTCCGTATATATCAACGGCATCGAGGTCTATCGTCCTCTCCTTATCCGTAGCGGACAGCAGGAAGGACTGTCTATCATCAACCCTGACATGGTTGATCGCATCAGTTTCTCGGCTGGTGGCTTTGATGCCCGTTATGGCGAGAAGATGTCATCTGTACTTGACATCACATACAAGAAAGCCAAGGGCTTTGAAGGGACTGTATCAGCCAGTCTTCTCGGTGCAAGTGCCTATGTCGGATATGGCAACGACAAGTTCAGCATGTCACACGCTTTCCGTTACAAGACGATGAAGAATATTCTCGGAACTCTCGACACGGAAGGCGAATATGACCCTCGCGACATGGATTACCAGACGTACATGAGCTGGTCGCCAACACGCAAGACTACGTTTGATGTCATAGGTGTAATCTCACTTAACGACTATAACTTCATCCCCTCTACCCGAAGCACAAGTTTCGGTACAAGCGATAACCCTATAAACTTCAAGGTATATTTTGACGGTAAGGAACGTGACCGTTTCAACACTTTTTTCGGAGCATTCATGGCAAACCACAAATTTAATCAGAATAATGATGTCACATTCAACCTTTCCGCTTTCAAGACAACGGAACGCGAGACATACGACATTAGCGGTGAGTACTGGATAGATACGGAGAAAACGTCAAGCAATCTTGCCATAGGCAAATACCTCGAACATGCACGTAACCGTCTTAATGCCTCTGTGTTAAACGTCGGCTTTACAGGACACAGCCGCGTTGGCAAGCACGATACGCGTTATGGTGCACTCATAAAGTTTGAGAAAGTTACGGAGAACATGCGCGAATGGGAAATGCGTGACTCTGCAGGATATTCGCTTCCTCGCGGAAAAGATGGCCTTGACATTATCTACAACATGACATCGATGAACAAGGAAACAAGCCGTCATTTTGAACTCTTTGCACAGGATTCATACAGGAAGGAATACAAGGAAGGCGAGGTCGTTCTCAATTATGGTGCCCGTCTCACACATTGGAGCTATAACCGCGAGACACTTTTCAGTCCTCGTGCCACGATAGCCTTCGTACCGGCAAAGAATGACAACATCACACTTCGTTTCTCTACGGGTCTCTATTACCAGACTCCGTTCTACAAGGAAATGAGAGACACGATAACGGAGAATGGCAACACATATGCCTATCTGAAAAGTGACATTAAGTCACAGAGTTCTGTACATTTTGTGCTTGCAGGTGAATACAGGTTCAAGATAGGCAACCGCCCGTTCAAGTTTACCGCAGAAGCATACTACAAGGTTCTCAACGACCTTATACCATATAATGTGGATAATGTACGCGTGGTTTATTACGGTGGAAATATCGCAAGCGGTTATGCTACAGGTGTGGATCTCAAGATATATGGCGAGTTTGTTCCAGGTACAGACTCATGGCTTAGCTGTGGTATAATGAAGACAGCCGAGCAAATAGACGGAGTATGGATGCCTCGCCCTACCGACCAGAGGCTTAACGTGGCACTCTTCTTCAGCGACTACTTCCCTGGAACGACAAAATGGAAGATGACTCTACGCGGACATTATGCAGGAGGACTTCCTTTCGGTCCTCCTCATGCTGGAAGGGAAAGACAAGTGTACCGTATGCCAGCATACCGTCGTGTGGACCTTGGACTCAGTTATCGTCTCCTTGACAACGAAGACCGCCATGTGCGAAATGCTTTGGCAAGCAACTTCAAGAACATTTGGCTCGGTTTGGATGCCTTCAACATATACGACATCAATAATGTCAATTCCTACTATTGGGTGACAGACATTTCTGGTACTCGTTATGCTGTACCAAATTATCTCACAGGTCGTCAGATAAATGTACGACTATTGTTTGAATTCTAAGCCCCTCTACACACTCCTCCGCCCTCTATGGGCAGGGGTGAAAGGGTCTATTCTGTACAAATATATAATTATGACTTACAAAGAAACAACTGAATATCTATTTACAAGCACTCCACTTTTCCAGAACATAGGAAAAGATGCGTACAAAGAAGGACTGAGTAACACTGAGGCTCTTGACGAGTACTTCGGACACCCACATCGTGCTTATAAGACAATCCATGTGGCAGGAACAAACGGAAAAGGCTCTACGTCACATACCATAGCATCAATACTTCAGGCAGCAGGCTATAGGGTCGGACTTTTCACGTCTCCCCACCTTATCGATTTCCGTGAGAGAATAAGAGTAAACGGTGAGATGATTTCGGAGCAGTATGTCGTGGACTTTGTAGAACAACACCATCATTTCTTCGAACCGCTCCACCCTTCCTTCTTTGAACTTACCACGGCCATGGCGTTCAAGTATTTTGAGGAACAGAGGGTAGAGATTGCCGTAATAGAAGTTGGGCTTGGCGGAAGACTTGACTGCACCAACATCATTCAGCCAATCACATCTATCATAACAAACATCAGTTTTGACCATATAGCTTTCCTTGGCAACACACTTGCCAAGATTGCAGGCGAGAAGGCTGGTATTATAAAAAAAGGAATACCTGTTGTTATTGGCGAGACTGTTCCTGAGACACGTCCTGTGTTTGAAACAAAAGCAAAAGAGGTGCAAACATCCATATTCTTTGCCGAGGAGGATTTTGAGGTTAGGTCATACAACTTCAAACCTGAAGGCGGAATAATATATGAGACGGAGACATTCGGCGAGATTACGGCAGAGCTGTGTGGCGCTTGCCAGATAAAGAACACACGCACCATACTCTGTGCGCTCAAGCATATCAACAAGGCTCTCGGTGGAACACTCACAATTCAGAATGTAAAGAAAGGTTTCTCTACCGTTTGTAAAAGTACAGGTTTGATGGGCAGATGGCAGAAGATACAGAAACAACCGCTTACGATATGTGACACAGGACACAATGTGGGTGGATTCGAGGACATCACCCGTCAGTTGGCAAATATAAATGAACGACTTAGTACGACAGGCGGCAAGATGCGTATTATACTTGGTATGGTCAACGATAAGGACATAAACGGAGTACTTTCAATGTTACCAAAGAATGCCATTTACTACTTTACCCAGGCAAGTGTGAAGCGTGCAATGCCATGTGGCGAAATCAGAAAACTGGCAAGTACGCATAATCTACTCGGAAACGATTACCCTTCCGTATCAGAAGCCTATGTTGCAGCACAGGACGATGCCGGAAAAGACGATTTCATATATGTTGGAGGCAGTAGCTTCGTTGTAGCGGACCTGCTTACTTTCCTCAAGGTAATTAAGAGTTAAAGAAAAATGCAATTTCTCGAAATACAACTATCAGTATAAGTTTTTTTGCGTCTCCTACTCTCCTAAGCTTCCAACGTCGGTCAAATGAACTAAAAGCTTGTACAAAAAACTTTTTTACAACTATGACAAAAAACATCACCTTCCTCTTACACGGAAGCGAGGAGTAGCGCCTCCACTATCCTGTCGCTCAGGACGTGATTGTGTCTCATGTACGGAGCGTTCGCCAGCATTGAAGTCGGGAGCACCACGACGGAAACGACGGTCACCGACCTGAGTCAGACGGTACTGGAAACGAACCATGTAATAGGCGTAGATGGTTTTGTTGTCCGAGTCGCTGATGCTTGTCTCTGAAATCCTTCGATTATAATCCGTACGTTGCTGGAGAATATCGAATGCCTGAAGCGAGATGGTTGCCCTGCGCTTGAGGAAACGGTAACTAACTTCCGCATTCCACACCAGCTCGTTGGTATTTGCATTAGCACCAGTATATCCACGACGACTCTGCATATTGATGTCCGTAGAATAGCCGAAGCCGTTAGTGAAATTACCAGTGGATGACACACCGTAGCGGATGTCGTAGGTGTTGCGGTTATTATCAGGTAGCTGTGCATTTTCAGCCTTTGTCCAGTTCACGCTACCGTTGGTACGGATGTCGATGTCCTCAAGGCGGAGGGAGAATGAAAGACTCTGGCGTACAGTCTTCGTTATGACCTCATTCTCAACCGTTGTTCCGTTTATCACTTTGTTGGATTCGTCTTTTTCTGACTGGTAGAAATAACTTGCATTACGACGATAAGAGCCACTGGTGTTGGTGTTGAAAGTAAGTTTTTCCCAGATAAAAGGAGTGTTGAAACCGAAGTTACCACTCATGTTCCAGTTGCCGTTTATATTCTCAGGACGTGTGACGGTACCACCTGTACGTTCATTGTACTCCTGTCGGTTGGTGATTGAATTCAATGTGTTGGAATACTCCAGACGTGCGTTTACCGAACGCTTTGTCTCCATGAAGAAGCGTTGGTAGTTTGCCTGCAAGTTGTTGGTGAATGACGGTTTGAGGTCAGGATTTCCCTCACGTATGCTCAGAGGATTGGACTCGTCCCTGTTGTTGAACAAATCCGTCATTTCTGGCTGTCGGGTGTTACCGCGGTAACTGAGACGCAGCGTGTGCTGGCGGCCGAAATTGAAACGTGCATTAAGCGTAGGAGATACCCTGCCGATATTACGCGAAGCAATCGTGTCGAGCATGTTGTACTGGTACTCCATCTTCTGACGTTGTCTTTCAATGTTTACTCCTGCACTGATATTGAGCAACTGAGTGATGTAACGCAGGGAGAATTCAACACGGTGAGTATAGTTCTCGTTCTTGGTGTAACGTGAATATTGATCTGAGAGATAGTCTTTCCATTCTTCCTCTGGCACATCAAGACCGAACTGTCCGTAGTTTTCCCACAGGCTCAACGCCTTGATGCTGTCAATACCGAAGTCGTAAGTGTCACCATCCGAATTCCTGTAAGAGTACTCATAGCGGTAATTGACCTGTGCAAAGAGATTACGCAGTATCGGCTCGTTGTAGGCAAATCCGAGCGAATAGTTGCGACTGCTGTTCGGTGTCACCGTAGTACGATAAGTCACACCCAACGAATCCTTTATCACCTTGGTAAGCCTGTCTCTGAGGCGGTAATCCACATGGTTGTAGTTGGTATTGAAAGCATCTGAACCTGACGTACCACCTGAAAGAGTGACGCTGATGTTACGTCCCGAAGTACCCTTCTCTGCCCTAGGACCGAACCATGGCTTACCACCAAGGCGACGGTTGAACATGAGATTTCCGCTATAATTATACTTGTCAGAGTTGTTCCACGAACTTGAGGTTGACTTGTTTTGTTTTACCGAATCGGGAAGAAGGTCTCCCTCATCAAGAGGATTGTTTACGCCATAGCTATATGGGTCGTAGAAGAAGGACCTTGACCTGCCGTCACGACTGGAATTACGGTTTCCCTTAGAGAACTCAGGTGTAAACACAATCGTGGTGAGCGTATCTATCTTCCACTCCATCTTCAGGTTGCCATTATAGCTGTTGTTTGTATTCTTGTTCCTGCTGAAACTGTTTGAATAGATTATATTGTCCCTGTCACGCATGTTCCTGCTTACAGAATTGCTCTGGTTCTTACCGTTAGAGCCTCTGTACTGCACACTTCCACCAATCTCGAAGTCCTTGACGGCAAAGACCGCATTTGCACCAATGGAACCACTGGTATTATCACCATTTGACATGTTTCTGCCATCCGAGTTTCCCATGTTGCCGAAGATGAACGTAGAGAAGCCTTCCTTGAACCTGCGGGCATTGACACGCCCCTGCCAGCGCTCCTTCGTACCGTAAGCACCACTGACGTCACCCATCCATCCCTTATTCTGACCTTTCTTAAGTGTAAGGTCCATGACCGTCTCCTCATTGCCGTCATCAATACCCGTAATACGGCTGAAATCGCTCTCCTTGTCATACACCTTGAGCTTGTTGATGACATTAGTAGGAAGGTTCTCAAGAGTGGTCTTCATATCATTACGGAAGAAGTCCTTGCCATTCACCATTATTCGTTTGAGTTCCTTGCCGTTCACCTTTATCTTGCCGTCATCCTCGATGACCACTCCAGGGAGCTTGCGGATGAGGTCATTGACCACGGCACCCTCAGGCACCTTGAAGGCATCGGCATTATAGACAACCGTATCGCCCTTCATCTCCATCTCCTGTAGCTGCCCCACGACGGTTGCCTGACTGAGCGTGATGCTTGCAGGTGCAATGGCAATCGCACCCAGATGGTGAGCACCCTTCGAGTCCTCGAACACAATCTTCTGAAAATAATAGTGATAACCCACAAACGAAATCTTGAGGATGTACGTGCCCTTCGCAATGTTCTTTATGTCAAAGCTGCCGTCCTCTGCCGTTACCGTACCCGTAATCAGCTTTGTCGTGTCGGCAGACATCAAAGCCACGGTACATTGCACGAGTGCCTCGCCCGACTCAGAGTCGAGGACACGACCATTGACCGTTGCACCACTCTTCGTGACGCTCACATTACGTTGTCTTACCTGTGCCTGCGCTACTGAAATCGAAATGACCAACAGCAGTAGTATGGATAATATCTTCCTCATTGATTTGGTTTATGGGTTAGTAGTGAAAAAAGCAGATTAGAGACAAAATCCCCAATCTGCTTTTTTGACAACAATACTGTTTTTTGGTTTAAATGGTTACAAATTTTCTGTCTTAACCAATCCGCGGCAAGCAATCTCATTCGTACCGTCCTTGCGTATCTCAACCTCGTATGTACCCGGGGATGTCTCCTCTTTATATAAGTGGAGCACCTCACCGAATAGACACTCTGCCATATAGGCAATCTCAAAACGGCAGATACGATGTTCCCTGTAGAAATTCAGGGAAAAGAGGTCGAGGATATGTTCTATATAGCGGCAACTGTTCATGTGACCGTTGATATCAATGTCGCTGTACTTCACGCGTACCGTGTCGGCTGATTCGCTCACGCCTACCTTAATCTTTGATGGAGGAGCAATAGGACACTCCTTGTCTGGCACTGACCACTCGTCAAGACGGCCGTCGTTAATGGTGGTGAGGTCAACAGGCTTGCGTGACTGACGGTTAATCATCGCCCAGATGGTACGGGCATAACCGAGAGTATTACCCATCTGGTCAGCTATACGGAAATTACGACACGTGAACATCCTCATAACCGACTCAACCCATGTCTCCACGGTGAAGTGCTGGTACTCGCGAGGCAGTTCGGTAAATTCTATGGCTACACGTGAGAGCACCCATGTGTTGTCGTCCTCATTAAGTCGGGAGATACCGAATCCACGCTCGTTGGCATGGAAGCCAGCCGCATTGAGCAGGTGGTTGCCCAACTGACCTATGGTAAGGCGCCCCGTAAAATCAACGTCGAAAGGATCAACCGTGAGATGATACGATCCTACCGACGGAATGTCTGGTTTCTGATACATACTTTATCCGATTGTTACATTTGTGGCATGCTCTATAGTACAAAACACAAAAAAATCATCCACGGAGCATAACCTTTAACAATGCAAAGATAACACATTTTTTAACGATTCGATACAAAAAACACACGTTTTTGTACCAAATTCTATTGATCTGGAGCAAAAAAACAAACAAATTCACTTATTTTAAGTTAAAATATGTTTTATAACATAATTTTTAGGGGCATCACGGACTATTTTTTCCACTACCTTTGCAGCAGTTATCCTGAAAACAATCTTTTTACCTTAAAAAACTAATACCTATTGAAAGAAATGAAAGTGCTTCTCTGCGAAGAGAGGCGCTTTCGCTTTTAAACAACTAACACTCCATTTCGCAAGCATTTTTCGTCCATTCTTAGACTTCACAACCATTTTGGATTATTTTTGCAGTTCCACACAAGTCCATCCAGACCTCCACAGAAACAAGCAAAATAAAAAACATGAAACTCTTTTGGTATCTCGCCAAAAGATTGTATTTTTGCAACCGATAAGACTCAACTAACTTGTTAAACTAATTAAGCGTTTTTTATGAAAAAAATCGTTTTACTCGCCATGTCTGCACTCATGTCCATGACCGGAATGGCACAAGGAAAAGTGACAAAATCGCTCGTTCTCTACTATTCACAGACAGGAACGACAAAGTATGTGGCTGAGGAGATACAGAAGAACCTCGGCGCAGACATTCAATCCATCGAAATCGACAAGCCATACGACGGCGACTTCCAACAGACCATCGCACGTTGTCAGGAGGAAAGGCAGAAGGGCATTCTGCCTACCCTCAAGCCTTTCAAGGTAGATGTGAAGAAGTACGACACCATCTATCTCGGCTACCCAATATGGTTCGGCACTTACGCCCCACCAGTCGAGGCTCTCATCAAGCAGGAGGACTTTGCAGGCAAGACCATCGTGCCATTCTGTACCTTCGGTAGCGGCGGACTTGAGGAGAGCACACGAGACCTCAAGAAAAATCTCCCTAAAGCTAATGTTGCAGACAAAGGCTACGGAGTACGTACAGCACGCAAGAACGCCGTACAAGCAGAATTAAAGGCATTCTTCTCTGGTGCAAAAGAAGCTGCCTATTCAGAGCAGAAACCTGTAACAGAGGAGGAGAAGAAGATATTCAACGATGCATGTGGCGACTACCAGTTCCCTCTCGGCACTCCTGAGACAGTAGGCAAGCGCATCACAAAGGATGGTACCGACTACAAATATACCGTCAAGTCACGTGGCATGGACGGCAAGGAAGGCACATCCATCATCCTCGTGACACTCAGCAACAAACAAGGCGCAAAGGCAGAGTTCACAAGAGTGATAAGGTAAATAACAATGAGGAATGAGGAATTAGTAATGAGTAATTGTTTCTAATTCCTCATTTTCACTTCATCAAGAACTAAAAAACCTAAAAACTCAAAAACTTAAAAACTTATTTTCAAATTTCTTCGTTTTTCTCAGCACCTTATTTATAAAAAACGTATCTTTGCAGAAAATAGACTTAATGAATAAAACAAGTAACATAATAGACGAAGAAAGCATAAAGGACGACCTCAGATACCTCCAGCTGCTCGCACTCTCCTACCCTAATGTGGCAGAAGCAAGCACAGAGATCATCAACCTCGAAGCCATCCTTAACCTTCCAAAGCCGACAGAGCACTTCATCAGCGACCCTCACGGCGAATACGAGGCTTTCAATCATGTACTCCGCAATGCGTCTGGATACGTAAAGCGCAAGGTAGAAAACATCTTCGGCAACACCATACGCACACAGGAGAAGAAAGACCTATGCACGCTCATATACTACCCTGAGCAGAAGTTGCAACTCATTAAGGCAAAGGAAACAAACCTCAGAGACTTCTACACCATCACCCTCAACCAGCTCATAAAGGTGTGCAGGGAGGTGAGTTCAAAATATACACGCTCCAAGATACGCAAAGACCTCCCAAAGGAATTCGGATACGTCATCGAAGAGCTCCTTCACGAGTCGCCACTCGTATCTGACAAGAAGTACCAGTACTACAATGTCATCATCGAGAGCATCATCGACACACAGAGGGCTGACCAGTTTATCATAGCCATCTGTTACCTCATACAGCGACTCGCCATAGACAAGCTGCACCTGCTCGGCGACATATTTGACCGAGGACCAGGCGCACACCTCATCATGGAGACCCTCTGCAACTATCAGAACTTCGACATGGTGTGGGGCAACCACGATATCAACTGGTTTGGAGCAGCAGCAGGCAACCGTGCGTGCATCTGCAACGTACTCCGCCTGTCACTACGCTACGGCAACATGGCAACACTCGAGGACGGCTCCGGCATCAGCCTCCTTCCGCTCGCCACCTTCGCAATGGACACATACAAGGATGATCCTTGCACACACTTCAAGATGAAGGAATGTGGCGACAGCGAGTCACGTCAGGACGAGAAATCGCAACGTCTCATTGCAATGATGCACAAGGCGATAACAGTCATACAGTTCAAGGTAGAGGAACAGATAATCAGACGCCGCAAGGAATTCAACATGGAGCACCGCCTCATCCTCGACACAATAAACAAGGAGAAAGGCACGTGTATCATAGAAGGTAAGGAATACAAGTTGAACGACACCTTCTTCCCTACCCTCATCGACGGCAAGCGATGCGAACTCACCAAGGAAGAAGAGCAGATGATGCAGAAGATAGAACGCTCATTCCTCACAAGCGAGAAACTAAGACGCCATGTCGATTGCCTCCTTGCACACGGATGTATGTACTCCATAGCCAACAGCAACCTCATGTTCCATGCATCCGTACCGCTCAACGAAGACGGTTCGCTCAAGGAAGTAGAGATAAACGGAAAGAAATACTCAGGCATAAAACTGATGAAGAAGACAGGCATGCTTGTGCGTCAGGCATTCAGCAACGACTGCAGCAAGGAAGACAAGCAGTTTGCCATCGACTACATTTGGTATCTGTGGTGTGGAGAAGACTCGCCACTCTTCGACAAGAAGAAAATGGCAACCTTTGAGCGCTACTTCATCGACGACAAGAAGTCGCACGTGGAGGACAAAGGCTACTACTACCTCTACAATAACGACGAGAAGGTCATTGACCATATCCTCGACAGCTTCGGAGTGGAAGGCAAACACCGCCACATCATAAACGGACACGTGCCCGTCCGCCTCCTCAAAGGCGAGTCACCAGTCAAGGCCAACGGCAAACTGATAGTCATCGACGGAGGATTCTCCAAGGCATACCAGCCAACGACAGGTATAGCTGGATATACACTCACCTACCACTCACGTGGACTTGACCTCGTGCAGCACCAACCATTCCAGTCAACGGAACTTGCCATCGAGAAATGTGAGGACATACGCAGCACCACCGAAATCGTGGAGAACAGTTCACAGCGAATGCTCGTGAAGGACACAGACAAGGGACGCATGCTCCAGGCAAAGGTGGCTGACCTCAAGAAACTCCTCTACGCATACCGCAACGGTTTCATAAAGGAAGTGATAAAAAATTAAGAATTAAGAGTTAAGAGTTAAGATTTAATTCAATGAGGAACTAAGCGAAGCGGTCTCACTGACCGTAGGAAAGTAATTAGGAATGAGGAATTAGGAATTGATTCTAATGAGAAATTATTAATGAGCAGAGAGTGATAGCCATTCGGAATGCTTGGCTTGAACGCTCGTTCTCTTGGTAACTTCTCCCTCCCCATAGAGGGGGAGGGCCGGGGAGAGGGTCTGCTCTAAAACTTATAAATACATAATAATATGAAAAAACTATTCTTTATCGCAGCACTCGCACTCGGATGTGTGACTGCAAGCGCACAGAAGACTTTGTCACTCAGCACTTATAGTGGCACAGACCTTCAAAAGTATGACAACAAGACTATGAACGTGTATGTATCACGTTACGTCTTCAAAGGATGGAACACTATCTCACTTCCTTTCAACGTGTCAAAGGAGCAGGTAAACGAGGTATTCGGCAATGATTGCCGCCTTGAAAAACTCGCTGGTGTTGAAAACGACGGCATGGACATAAAGATGAATTTCGTGGATTGCAAAGAAGAAGGAATCAAGGCAAACGTACCTTACATTCTCCACTACACAGGAGAAAGTACAAATAAGTCATTCACAGTGGAGAACGCTACAATCCTCAACGCAGAGGCATCTGTAAGCTTCACAGTAGCCAACACAGGCGAGACAGTCACATTCGGGGCTGCACAGAAGCATCAGAGCGCAGAAGGACTCTACGGAATCCTCGCAAAGGACAATGCAGACGCTGCATTTGTAAATGTAGATAACACTTCAACAGGCTTCTACGCTACACGCTGCTTCATCAAGCTCTCAAGCGGTAACTCAACAATGCTCACAAGCAAGCACTTCACAGAGGGCGAGCTTACAAGCATCAACTCAGTAGTCAAGGCTAATGAAAAGGTCAATGTATATAATGTATCAGGTGTGGTAGTTGCCAAGGATGCAACAGCCAATGACATCAACAATCTTGCTCCAGGCGTTTACGTAGTAAAGAGCAAGAAGATAATGGTAAAGTAATCCAATTACGAATAACTCACTACCATTTATAGTAAAAAAGAGGGAAAAATTCATCTAAATGATAAATTTTTCCCTCTTTTGCTTGCATATATCAATTATATGCTGTTACTTTGCAGTCGTTATGAGAAAGAATACATTCACATATTGGCGTTGGCATAGCTTAGGATTTCAAAAAAAATCGTAAGTCAGATGGTCATGCCACTATGCGAACAACATAATAGAAACATAAAAAGTAAAGCATAGAACAAAAGAACCTGTCGTACTTACGATAGGTTCTTTTCTTTTTTATCGCACACAGCCACAACAGAACAAAAATAAAACAAAAAACAAAATAGACATGAAAAGTTATCAGGTAGATGAAAACGGCTTCTACGGAGAATACGGAGGTGCATACATCCCAGAGATTCTCTACAAGACTGTAGAAGACCTCAAGAAAGCATACTTGCCAATCATTGAGAGCAAGGAATTCAAGGAAGAGTACCACGCACTCCTCAGAGATTATGTAGGACGTCCTTCACCACTCTACTACGCCAAGCGCATGAGCGAGAAATACGGATGCAAGCTCTATCTCAAGCGTGAAGACCTCAACCACACAGGTGCACACAAGATTAACAATGCACTCGGACAGATTCTCCTTGCCAAGAAGATGGGCAAGAAACGTATAATTGCCGAAACAGGTGCAGGACAGCATGGAGTGGCAACAGCAACAGCTTGTGCTCTCATGGACATGCCATGTACCGTATATCAGGGAGCACTCGATGTACAGCGCCAGCATGTCAATGTGGAGCGTATGAAGATGCTCGGAGCAACAGTTGTTCCTGTTGAGTCAGGAAACAAGACACTAAAGGATGCAACGAACGAGGCAATACGTGACTGGTGCTGTCATCCAGCAGACACATTCTACATAATAGGTTCAACGGTAGGACCACACCCTTATCCAGATATGGTGGCACGACTCCAGAGCGTAATATCAGAAGAGATAAAGTGGCAACTACAGGAGAAGATAGGACGTGACTATCCTGACTATCTCATGGCTTGTGTAGGTGGAGGAAGCAATGCAGCAGGAACAATCTACCACTATATAGATGACGAAAGAGTAAAGATAATACTTGGTGAGGCAGGAGGTCTCGGAGTAGATAGCGGACAGACAGCTGCATCAATGCAGGTAGGAACGACAGGTATCCTCCACGGTTCACGCATCAAGCTCATGCAGACAGAAGACGGTCAAATCATCGAGCCATACTCTATTTCAGCAGGACTTGACTACCCAGGCACAGGACCTATCCATTGTAACCTCTACTCAACAGGACGTGCACAGGTTCTCCCAGCCAACGACGACGAGGCACTCAGAGCAGCATTCGAACTTACACGTATGGAAGGAATCATTCCTGCACTCGAAAGTTCACACGCTCTTGCACTCCTCCCAAAGGTACAGAATCAGTTTACAAAAGACACTGTAGTGGTACTCACCGTAAGCGGACGCGGAGACAAGGACCTCGACACTTATCTTGCACACCAGAGTGAAATAAAACTATGAGGTTACTCATTACTAACTAAGAGATTATGTACAAATATCATACCGCATCAAAGAAAATACTGGGTGACCTCAATACACCTGTGAGCACCTACCTCAAGGTACGCGATGCCTATCCACAGAGCGCACTCATGGAGTCAAGCGACTATCATGGAGGTGAGAATTCAAAGTCGTTTATAGGACTTCACCCGATAGCAAGCATATCAATCGAACACGGTTTCGGAATAGCAAAATATCCAGACGGCAACATCGTCAAGAAAGAGATTACCAAGGAATACGGCTCGGCTCAGGTCATCAATGACTTCCTCCACTCTTTTGACATCTCTGGCGAAAACAGCAACTATTGCGGCCTCTATGGCTACACGTCATTCAACGCTGTACGCTACTTTGAGAATATCAACGTGAAGGACGAGACACAGCTCGAAAACGATGCTCCCGACCTCCTTTATATCCTATACAAGGACATCATCGTCTTTGACCACTTCCGCAATGAGATGATACTTATAGAACTTCTTTCCGAAGGCGAAGAAGACGACCTTGACCAGCTTGAACGTGACTGCAACAGCCGCGCATATCAGACATACGGATTCAAGCCAGTTGGCGACTTCTGGTCAACACTCACAGACGATGAACATCGTGAGAACATCCGCAAGGGCATACAGCATTGTCTCCGTGGAGATGTGTTCCAGATTGTTCTTTCACGCCGTTTCAAGCAGAAATATGAAGGTGATGACTTCAAGCTCTACCGAGCACTCCGAAGCATCAACCCAAGCCCATATCTCTTCTACTTCGACTTCGGAGGATTCCGCATCTTTGGTTCAAGTCCTGAGACACATTGCCGCATAGATGGCAAGAAGGCTTATATCGACCCTATCGCAGGAACAACAAAGCGTACAGGCGATGCAGAGCAGGACAGAAAGAATGCGCTCTATCTCAAGAATGACCCTAAGGAAAATGCAGAACACGTGATGCTCGTTGACCTTGCACGCAACGACCTCAGTCGCAACTGCCACAACGTTAAGGTTGATTTCTATAAGGACATGCAGTTCTACAGCCACGTCATCCACCTTGTTTCGAGAGTAAGCGGCGAACTTGACGAGAAAGCAGACCCTATACAGGCATTCATCGACACATTCCCAGCTGGAACTCTAAGCGGAGCACCAAAGGTACGTGCCATGCAGCTTATATCCGAATACGAGCCACATTGTCGAGGCGCATACGGCGGTTGCATAGGATTCATAGGATTCAACGGCAATCTCAATCAGGCAATAACAATCCGCACATTCGTGAGCCGTAACAACGAACTATGGTTCCAAGCTGGTGGCGGCATAGTGGCCAAGAGCGATGTAGAGTACGAGCTTCAGGAAGTAAACAACAAGCTCGGCGCACTTCGCAAGGCAATAAGTATTGCAGAGAAAATATAATCCAACAACACAATTACTAAAAGTATAGACACATGAAAGTTGTAATAATAGACAATTACGATTCATTCACATACAACCTGAGTCACCTTGTCAAGGAACTCGGTGCAGAAGTAACTGTGTTTCGTAATGATATGTTCAAGCTTGAGCAGCTGGAGTCATACGACAAGATAATCCTCTCCCCTGGTCCTGGTATCCCATGTGAGGCAGGGCTTCTCCTCGATGTAATAAAATGTTATGCAGGCAAGAAACCAATACTCGGCGTATGTCTCGGTCATCAGGCAATAGGCGAAAGCTTTGGAGGAAAACTCACCAATCTCAGTGAAGTGTATCATGGAGTTGCCACTCCTTGCACCATAACAAAGAAAGATTATCTCTTCGAGGGGCTTCCTGAGAAGATAGAGATAGGCAGATACCACTCATGGGTAGTTGACAACGACAATTTCCCTGATTGTCTTGAGGTGACAAGCGTCAGCGACGAAGGCTACATAATGTCTCTCCGTCACAAGGAATATGACATTCGCGGCATCCAGTACCACCCAGAGTCAGTACTCACTCCTGACGGAAAGAAAATCATTGAAAACTGGCTGAAAAATTAAGAATTAAGAGTTAAGAATTAGTTGTATTTATCAATAACTCATGGTTCTTAAAAGAACTCACAAAATTTTAAAACTTAAAAACTTAAGAACCTAAGAACTCACAAACTCAAAAAACTCGATAAGATGAAGAAATATCTTTTGAAACTCATAGGTGGTGAAACACTTTCACAGGAAGACACTCACCAGATAATGCTTAATATCACAAAGGAGCAGTATAATGACCAGCAGATTGCAGCACTTCTCATGGCAATACAGACACGTGGAGCTACTGTAGATGAGATTCTCGGTTTCCGTCAGGGGCTTCTCGAAACAGGCAAATACATCAATTTTGAAGACTATAACACTCTCGATATCGTAGGCACTGGAGGCGATGGAAAGAATACATTCAATATCTCCACATGTTCTGCCTTCGTAATTGCTGGTGCTGGCTACAAGGTAACAAAACACGGAAATGGCGGTAGCTCTTCAGTAAGTGGTGCAAGTAATGTACTCATGGGACACGGAGTCAAGTTCACAGATGACGAGAACAAGCTCCGCAAATGTCTTGAAGAGGTAGGAATATGCTATTTCCACGCCCCACTCTTTGCATACGGAATGAAGTTCGTAGGACCTACACGTAAGGCACTTGCCATCCCTACATGCTTCAACATCCTCGGTCCTCTCGTCAATCCTTGCCATCCAAAGAACTCACTCCACGGAACAGCCAACCAGAGTCAGTTGAGACTTTACACCAACATACACCAGCAGATTGGTGACAATTATGGAGTTATAACATCATACGATGGCTACGACGAGATTTCTCTCACATCAGGTTTCAAGATTTGTACCAACAACTTCGAGAAAGTCATCACTCCTGTTGACCTCGGTCTTAAGTACATAGAGCAGAAAGACATCTATGGAGGTGAAACTGCCGAGGAAGCAATGAAGATATTTGACTCTGTACTCGAAGGTACAGCAACAGAGGCACAGAAGAGTGTAATCATAGCCAATGCTGCATGCGGTATTAGCGTGATGGACAAGAACCTGAGCATCAACGACTCTGTAAATGTGGCTCGTGAATCACTCGAAAGCGGTAAAGCCCTCAACGTATTCAAGAAGTTCGTAGAGTTCAACTCCTAATTAACATGACCACATGGACATATTAGAAGAAATAGTAGCACACAAGAGGATTGAGGTTGCAAGACAGAAGGAGGTAATTGCCCCAAAGGCACTCTACCACGAAGTGGAGAACATGATTACTGACAGCACAGCTCATCAGATAATCTCCATGAAGACCTCACTCAGAAACTCAGATTCAGGTATCATCTCTGAGTTCAAGCGCAAGTCGCCATCTAAAGGATGGATAAAGGAAGAAGGACAACCAGAGATTATTCCTGCATCCTACTGCAAGAATGGAGCGTCTGCCATATCAATCCTCACAGACGAGAAGTATTTCGGAGGAAGACTCAAATTCATCAAGACAGCACGACCAATGGTCACCTGCCCTATCCTCCGCAAGGATTTTATCGTGGATGAGTACCAGTTGTTTCAGGCACGAGAGATAGGAGCTGATGCCGTACTTCTCATTGCAGCTGACCTCAAGAAGGACGAGTGCAAGACACTTGCAAAGACGGCTCATGAACTTGGGCTTGAGACACTCCTTGAGATTCATTCAGAGCACGAGCTTGATTATGTGGGAGACAATATAGACATGGTAGGCGTGAACAACAGGAATCTCGGTACTTTCCACACAGACGTACAGAACTCCTACCGTCTTGCATCAAAGCTTCCAAGCGACTTCGTACTCGTGAGCGAAAGCGGAATAAGCAATCCTGACACCGTGCGTGACCTCCGTAAGGCAGGTTTCCGAGGATTCCTCATCGGAGAAACATTCATGAAGACTCCAAATCCCGGTGAATCGCTCAAGGAATTCATAGCACAAGTAACACAACAGTAAGATATGATAATCAAGGTTTGTGGAATGCGAGAGGCAGAGAACATCAAGGATGTTGACAATATTGATGCTGTAAACTGGATGGGGTTCATCTTCTTTCCAAAAAGCAAGCGTCATGTCGAATCTCTGCCATCATATATGCCAAGAAACTCAAAGCGTGTAGGCGTCTTTGTCAATGCCGAGAAAGATGACATACTCACAAAATGTCATGAATATGGCTTTGACATCATACAGCTACATGGCAACGAGGATGCAGATTATTGCCAGTCACTCAGACATTTACTCGACAAGAGCATCAAGATAATCAAGATGATTCAAGTATCTGACAATACCGACATAAGGAGTGTCAGCATGTATGAGGACGTAGTGGATTATTTTCTCTTTGAGACAAAATGTCAGTCATACGGAGGTAGTGGCACGCAATTTGATTGGAATATATTGGAGCAGTATGAAGGTTCAAGACCTTTCCTCATTACGGGTGGCATAACGCCCGATGATGCAGAAAAAGTAAAGGCTTTCCATCATCCCATGTTTGCAGGCATAGACCTCAACTCCAAGTTCGAGACTTCGCCAGCATTCAAGAACGTAGAAGCAATCAAAGCATTCGTCGCAAACTTTTAGAAAGTGACTACAGAGGCAAGCAATTATCTGACATTATGTCAAAGTCTTTCGGACAAACATTTTCTTTTTGTCACTCAAGGTGTCAAGAAAAAATTAGGAAGGGTTAGCGAATCATTAGCGAAGGTTCAGCGAAGGTTCAGCGAAGGTTCAGCGAGTAACATAATGGAAGCATAACCTTGCCATTCGTAACAAAATGCTTAAACAATTAAAACACGAAACGATATGAACAGAATAAACAAATTATTCCAGACAAAGTCTGAGAAGATACTTTCAATATACTTCTGTGCTGGACACCCAACACTTGAAGGTACAAGAGACACCATCAAGACCCTCGAACAGAAGGGAGTGGATATGATTGAGATTGGTGTTCCATTCAGCGACCCAATGGCTGACGGACCTGTCATCCAAAATGCAGCCACAAAGGCTCTGCGAAATGGAATGACTCTACGCAAATTGTTCTCTCAACTCGACGGAATACGTTCAGAGGTAAATATTCCGCTCATCTTCATGGGTTATCTTAACCCTATCATGCAGTTCGGATTCGAGAACTTCTGCAAGGAATGTGTTGCTAAAGGCATTGACGGAGTAATCATCCCAGACCTTCCATTCAAGGACTACCTTGAAGAGTACAAGCCAATTGCCGACAAGTATGACATCCGCATCATCATGCTTATCACACCAGAGACAAGTGATGAGCGCATCCGCTTCATCGACGAACACACGGACGGATTCATCTACATGGTTTCATCTGCTGCAACAACGGGAGCACAGAAGGAGTTTGACAATGCAAAGCAAGCTTACTTCTCACGCATCAATGCAATGGGACTCAGGAATCCTCGTATGATTGGCTTCGGCATCAGCAACAAGCAGACACTTGAGGCAGCACAGAGCAATGCAGCTGGAGCAATCATCGGCAGCAAGTTTGTCAACCTCATTGAGGAAACAGGCGATGCTGGCAAGGCTATGGATAAGCTGTATGAAGCATTGAAGCAGTAGAAAGTCGATGACTCGGTAAAAACTTGACAACAAACAATAAACTTCAACAATAAAAAATTAAACAAAACATTTAACCTGTCTCCCTTTATGGAGTTTGGTAAATAGTCGTATGAAAAGATTTTTACTTATCATTGCTATTTTAGCAATATGTCTGCCTAATATTGCACAGACAAAGAAAACAACAAGTAGTAAGACTGCCAAAAAGACAGTAGTTGTAGTAAAGAAGCCATCAACCACCAGCGCAAAGAAAGCGACTGACAAGAAAGATGCCGTCAAGAAAACTACCGAGACAAAGACAACAGCAAAGGCAACTAATAAAGAAGTCGCAAAGGAAAAAACACCAGCAGTTTCTACTGCCGTCAACTGTGGCTACCTCTGTAACCCACCATTGCCATATCTGCCATCTAAGCTGGATATTCTCTTTATCGGCAACTCATTTGCAATCGATACAAGTACTGCTTTACCAGAAATCCTCAATTGTCTTGGTCTCAGCAATGTAAACGTGTATGTTCTGTACAAGGGAGGATGCTCCATGAAAGAACATTACAACTACTACAAGAATGGCGACAAGGTGTACGAGCTATGGCAATACAACATTAAGGGAGAGCAGAAACTGGAATCTGCCACAAGCATCAACTATGTGATGTGCCGTTTCCCATACGATGTGGTTGTGTTCCAGCAATATTCACTCGACTCAGGCGACTACACAAGCTATGAGCCTTATCTCTCAAAGATTATTCAGGCTTACAACATCAACAAGATTGCTTCACGCACAACATTCGCATTCAACCAGACATGGTCATACAGCTCTAAGCACAAGAACATCGCCAAGTACAAGAATCCTGAGAACATGTACAAGAAGATATGCGAGTCAGTCAAGAAGATGAAAGCCGCATCAGGCATCGACGTCATCATCCCTTGCGGAACAGCCGTACAGAACGCACGTAATGTCTCTTCACTTGTAACTGACAACGAGTTCACTCGCGACAATCAGCACATCGACACATACATGGGTCGCTACCTGCTTGCCTGCACCTTCTATGAGGCAATCATAGCACCATGTCTCGGACGAAATATCAGAGATGACTTCACCATCTACGGTAAGACAGGAACAAACAACCAAGTCAATAACTCCAACAGAAGAATACTTCAAAATTGTGCTCGTCTTGCTGTTGCAAACAACTTTGAAGTATCTGAATTTATCGGAGAATAGTATAAAGGGCAAAAAATAATGTGCTAAAGAATGTATTTTGCAAATAATAATGTATCTTTGCAAAAATTTATCCCTTTTATGCAAGTTTTTTTACGATATATATACACAATCTTGCTGTCCTTGCTCTGTTTCGATGGAGCAAGGGCAGATAATTTGCGTGTATCCCTTCTCACTTGCTCTCCTGGTACTGATGCGTATGCTCATTTCGGACATACAGCCATCCGTATCACTAACATGGACACTATGGAAGATGTCGTATATAACTATGGTTGTTTCGACTACAACTCCAATATGTTCGTATATAAGTTCATCAAGGGTGAGACGGATTACATACTCGTAGCAGAGCCTGCCAAGCTATTCTTCTACAGATACAGGGTTTATGGCATTGAAGTGATGGAGCAGGTACTCAATCTCTCCCAGAATGATGCTGAGAACATCCATGAACTCCTTGAGGAGAACCTCAAGCCTGAGAACATGGAATACAGATACAACTACTTGTACGACAATTGTACGACAAGGGCAAGGGATGCCATCGAGAGAGCCATAACAGATGACATCATCTACAAGAAGAATCCTATCAAACTCACAGCACGACAGGAACTTCACGAGTCATTACAAAATGCTCCATGGTTGCGTTTCGGCATAGACCTCGTACTTGGAGAGAAACTTGACGACAAGAATTTCGACAAGCGACAACAGATGTTCATCCCTGCACATTATGCAAACGAGCTTGACTCTGCATACATCGTACTTGAAGACGGAACTGAAGCACCACTTGTGTCATACAAGCAGATAGTCATAGATGCCAATCCAGAAATGGCAGAAAAAGCACCATTTATCACACCGATGCTTGTTTTCTTGCTCCTATTCATCTTCATAAGCATCATAAGCATTTTCGACTTTACAAAGAAAAAAGTTACATACGGATTTGACATTGCAATCAGCCTCTTCCAAGGACTTGCAGGTATCATCGTGTCATTCCTCTACTTCTTCTCTGAACACCCAACGGTTGACAGCAATTGGTTTGTCATCATCCTCAATCCGCTCTACTTGCTCTATGCCATCTATCTGACATATTGCATGCGAAAGAATAAGGAAAACAGACTTGCAGCAGTCAATATGGCAGTATGTGGCATATTCTTCATGCTCATTTTTGTCATAAAACAAGATATTCAGGCAGAAGCAATCATAATAGCAAGCACTTTGCTGTTAAGAGCAATATCTGTACACATTATAGAATATAGAAACAATAGAAAAAAGAACTAACTAAATGCGTTTACTGACAACAATCATTGCAACTGTAGCTTTCTCCAGTGCGATGGCACAATCGAATAACGAGGTGCCACGCCTTGTTGTTGGTATAACCATAGATAATCTCCGTACGGATTATCTCAATGCTTTCGCCCCACTTTATGGGGAGAAAGGTTTCAAGAAACTACTTACAGAAGGACAGGTCTATTCCAATGTACAATATCCATCCAAGGGTATTGACCGAGCATCTGCAATAGCAACTATAGCTACGGGAAGTGCACCATACAATCACGGAATCATTGCAAATGAATGGCTTGACCGCTCTTCTCTATCCAAGAAGTTCTGCGTAGATGACAAAGAATGGCAGGGAATAGAGACAAAGGATTGCTCTTCGCCTAAGAACCTTCTCGTAAGCACAATAGGCGACGAACTGAAGGTAGCGACAAGTGGCAAATGTCTCGTATATTCTGCTGCACCAAACAGAGAGGCTGCAATCCTCGCAGCAGGTCATGCAGCCGACTGGGCAATATGGATTGACTCAGAGACAGGTACTTGGGCTGGAACATCTTATTATGGAAGCGCACCATCATGGATGAAGTTCCTCCACACAACCAATGCCACATCAGTCATCGAAAATCTCGTATGGGAACCTCTGAACAGCTATATTGGAACATACAACTATTATCTCACATCTGTTCAGAAATCCTTCAAGCATAAGTTCAACGACAAGGACCTCAAGGGCAATATTGAGTCATTCAAGCATAGTGCCCTCATCAACGAAGAGATTACCAAGGCTGCACGTTCTTTCCTCACGAGTGGAAACGCAGGACTTGACCTTGTCACAGACTATATATCTGTCTGCTACTATGCAGGCAACTACAATGACCTGCCTCTTTCAGAAACAACTACAGAGTTGCAGGACACATATGCACGACTTGACAAGGAGATTGCCAAACTCCTCAGCGAGATTGACATGCTCGTAGGACTTGACAAGGTACTTATATACCTCACATCAACAGGTTACGAGAACGTACAGGAAGACCCAGCACTCTCACAGTTCCGTGTTCCATCTGGCAATTTCACAATCAACCGATGTGCTGCTCTCCTCAACATGTACCTCTCAGCTATGTACGGCAGAGGACAGTATGTAGATGGCTACTTCGATGCACAGATATATCTCAATCATCAGTTACTCGAACAGAAGCAGTTACGACTCAATGATGTTTTATCCAACTGTGAAGACTTCCTTTTCCGCTTTGAAGGAGTAGGTGATGTATATACATCCCAGCGACTTACACAAGGAGCATGGTCACAGGGTATCGGCAGCATACGCAACGGCTATAATGCCAAGTGTTCAGGCGACATCATCATCAAGCCTGCCCCAGGTTGGAAATTGGTGGATGAAGACAGAAGAACAAGCAAGCTCCAACGTGAGTCGTTCTTTGAATTTCCTCTGATATTCTTTGGTAACAAAATAAAGGCAGAAAAGGTGCAGACACCAGTAACAACAGACTGCATAGCACCTACCATTGCACATCATATAAGAATAAGGGCACCTAACGCCTGCAATACTGCCCCACTCTTCTAAAGAGACAAAAAAACTATAAGACATAGAGAAACTATAATAAATAGTCGATCTAAAGAAAGAAATAATTAATCAAGAATAAAACAAAACAAATATATGGCATTTAACTTAAACGCATTTTTGTCAAGTATATTCGGCAACAAGGCTTCCCGCGACTACAAGGAGATTAAGCCTATCGTTGACCAGATTCTTGCAATAGAACCACAAATTCAGGCACTCTCCAATGACGAGCTTCGTGCCAAGGTGGACGAAATCAAGGCATATCTTCAGGATTCTGTTAAGGAATACCGTGACAAGATAGCTGAACTTAATGAGACAATTCAGAAGACAGACATCGACCGTCGTCAGCCTCTCTTCAATCAGATAGACAAGATTGAGAAGGAAATTCTCGACAAGTTTGAGGAAGGACTCACAGAGGTTCTCCCTACTGTCTTCGCAATCGTAAAGGACACAGCACGTCGCTTTGCACAGAGCGAGAACGGCACTGTTGTTGTCAAGGCAACAGACTTTGACCGTCAGCTTGCAGCAGAAGGTCGTGACTTCGTGGAAATTGACGGTGACAACGCTATATGGCACAACCACTGGGTAGCAGGAGGTAACGACACAGTATGGAACATGATTCACTACAACGTTCAGCTCTTCGGTGGTATTGTACTCCATCAGGGTAAGATTGCCGAGATGGCTACAGGTGAAGGTAAGACACTTGTGGGTACACTCCCTATCTTCCTCAACGCCCTCACACGCAACGGTGTTCACGTCGTAACTGTAAACGACTACCTCGCTAAGCGTGACTCTGAGTGGATGGGTCCTCTCTTTATGTTCCACGGTCTCTCTGTTGACTGTATCGACAAGCACCAGCCAAACTCAGACGCTCGTCGTCGTGCTTATCAGGCTGATATCACTTACGGTACAAACAACGAGTTCGGTTTCGACTACCTCCGTGACAACATGACAATGGATCCAAGCGAACTCGTACAGCGTGAGCACAACTTTGCCATTGTCGATGAGGTTGACTCTGTCCTCATTGACGATGCACGTACACCTCTTATTATATCAGGTCCTGTGCCAAAGGGTGACGACCAGATGTTTGAGCAGTACTGCCCTATCGTTGAGCAACTCGTAGAGGCACAGCGCAAGCTTACCCAGAACTACCTCACAGAGGCAAAGAAGAACATCGAGAGCGAGGATAAGCAGGCAGTCGTTGACGGCTTCCTCTCACTCTTCCGTGCCTACAAGGGTATGCCAAAGAACAATGCCCTCGTTAAGTATCTCTCACAGCCAGGTATCAAGACAGGACTTCTCCAGACAGAGGAAATCTACATGGAGAACAACAACCGTCGTATGCCAGAGGCTACAGACCCACTCTTCTTCGTTGTTGACGAGAAAATGAAGTCAGTAGAAATGACAGACAAGGGTAACCAGCTTATCGCAAGCATCGTAAAGGACGATAACTTCTTCGTTCTCCCAGATATCACTACACAACTCTCAGAACTTGAGTCAAAGAACCTTCCTGAGGAAGAAAAACTTGCACAGAAGGATGCCCTCATGCAGGACTATGCAATCAAGGCTGAACGTGTTCATACCATTCAACAGCTCCTCAAGGCATACACGATGTTCATCAAGGACGACGATTATGTCGTAATGGACGGACAGGTTAAGATTGTCGATGAGCAGACAGGTCGTATCATGGATGGTCGTCGTTGGTCAGACGGTCTCCATCAGGCTGTTGAGGCAAAGGAGCGCGTAAAGGTAGAGGCAGCTACACAGACATTTGCCACTATCACTCTCCAGAACTACTTCCGTATGTACCATAAGCTCTCAGGTATGACAGGTACAGCCATCACAGAGGCAGGTGAGTTCTGGGACATCTACAAACTCGATGTAGTTGAGATTCCAACTAACCGTCCTATCGCACGTAAGGATCTTAACGACCGTGTTTACAAGACAAACCGCGAGAAGTATAAAGCAGTTATCGAGGAGATTGAACGTATGGTTCAGGCAGGTCGCCCAGTACTCGTAGGTACTACATCCGTCGAAATCTCTGAGATGCTCTCTAAGATGCTTCAGCTCCGCAAGATTGAGCACAATGTCCTCAATGCCAAGCTTCACCAAAAGGAGGCAGACATCGTTGCACAGGCAGGTCAGAAATCAATCGTAACAATTGCCACAAACATGGCAGGTCGTGGTACCGACATCCAGCTCTCTGACGAGGTTAAGGCTGCTGGTGGTCTTGCCATCATCGGTACAGAACGTCACGAGAGCCGTCGTGTTGACCGTCAGCTACGTGGACGTGCAGGTCGTCAGGGTGACCCAGGTTCATCAGTATTCTACGTATCACTTGAGGACAAGCTCATGCGTCTCTTCGCATCTGACCGTATCTCTAAGATTATGGACCGTCTCGGTTTCGAGGAAGGTGAGATGATTGAGCACCCTATGATTAACAAATCAATTGAGCGTGCACAGAAGAAAGTTGAGGAAAACAACTTCGGTATCCGTAAGCGTCTCCTTGAGTACGATGACGTAATGAACAAGCAGCGTAAGGTCATCTACGAACGTCGTCGTCATGCACTCATGGGACAGCGTATCGGTATGGATATTTCCAACATGATTTGGGATCGTGTACTCCACGTAATGCACAATGGAAACTACAACGATGTACGTGAGGACTTCTTCCGTCTCTTCGCAATGGAAATACCATTCACAGCTACAGAGTTCGAGGACACAGAACGCGAAAAACTTGAAGACAAGACATTCGATGTTGTTATCGCTACATTCAAGGAGCGCACAAGTCGTCTCAAGAACATTGCATTCCAAGTAATCAAGAAGGCATACGAAGAAAATAAGGATAGAATTGCAAACATCGACCAGGTAAACGTACAGGTTCCTATCACATGGGGTAACGGTCGTGGCCGCTGGATGAACATCAACCTCAAGGAAGCATACGAGTCACAATGTGACAATCTTCTCATCGCTTTCGAGAAGTCAATGTTGCTCCACACCATCGACGAGGCTTGGAAGGAGAACCTCCGTGCACTCGATGAACTCAAGCAGTCTGTACAGAATGCATCATACGAGCAGAAGGATCCACTTCTCATCTTCAAGCTTGAGTCTGTCACTCTCTTCGACAATATGGTCAACGAAATTAACGACAATACAGTATCCGTTCTCATGCGTTGTTCTATCCCAGAACTTGAGAACGAGGAAGTACAGCAGACTCAGGCTCAACCACAGCGTCCAGAGCCAAAGCCACAGTATGTAGAGAGCAAGGAGAATCCAGACGAGCCATCAGATATGGCTACCGCTCGTCGCGACACTCGTGCACAGCAACCTACACAGCCTATCGTGAACCAAGGTCCAAAGATTGGCCGAAACGACCCATGTCCTTGTGGCTCAGGAAAGAAGTATAAGCATTGTCATGGCAAGGGGCTCTAATCCAACGCTAAGACAAACAATAATATACCCCGTTATAGCACATCGCAATAACGGGGTTATTTTTTTTTGCTCATACCAAACAAAATTTTGATGGTAGTCAAAATTATTTTTGATGGTAGTTTAAATCTATTTTCATGGTAGTCAAAAAAGATTTTGATGGTAGTTTAAATTTTATAAAACAGCAACCATCTTACGCACATTAGATATTCTCGCGATAATAGATGAATTCTGTTTCTTACCATCTTATCCGCATCCATACAGGAAGGTGGTCACTAATACCACCATTGTATTTTGTCCATAGGTAGGTACGACGAGGCTTATGACCTCCATATATATTGTCATTTTCCAAGAGATATGGAGAGGAAAGAATACCAGAATCATCAAATGATGTGCGGAGCGAAGCATCATAACTAAGGAAAGAGGAAGACACAAGGATATGATCTAATATCGACCATGCCCCATGGTACTTGTACGTTCCACCATTCCGACCTTCCATAAGATCAACAAATGAATGATCTTTCAGTTGTTTGAACAAAGGAGATGACATATCTGCATTGAAGTCACCCATAACTATGAAGTAGGAATTCTGTATCGTTTTTTGCAAGGTATCAATATCTTGCACAACCATATTCATAATCTTACGACTACTTGATTCAGCCTCACGTCCACCAAGTTTACTTGGAAGATGACAGACATACACAAACACTGTATCACCATTCACAAGTTGTCCCACTACCCTCAACACGTCACGCGTCGTCTTATACAGATCTGTGGAACGCAAAGACTTTGGTTCACCAATCATCCTAAACAAAAAAGGTTGATACAAAAGTGCAACATTCATTCCTCGCCGATCATCCGAATGAGTCATCACGTACTTGTAACCAATACGATGAAGCATAGTACGTTCCGTAAGATACGTAAGTACCGTATCATTCTCCACCTCACACAAACCGACAAGTCCGACTGGTTGAGACTCATCTACCATGGCTATAACCTTGGCAATACCCTTCAACTTATTGTAGAATCTGTAGCGTGACCAGTTTCGCGTTCCCGTAGGCAGGAAATCATAATCTTCCTTACCTTCATCATGTTGAATGTCAAAAGTATTCTCACAGTTATAAAACATAACAGAGACATAGTCCTGCGCACAACATATGACGGCAAAAACAAAGAAGGATACCATGATAAGTACCCTTCTTTCTATTATACGTATAATCTTTTTATTGTTCACTTACCGAAACGGTTATTTTATTATGTAAAACCATGACAATAGTTACGTGGAGACCTAACGATGCCAGAAGCATCATGCACACGAATGCGCTCTTCTAAAGTGATATGGTTCCACCAGCTTGTACAAATAGGATAAGGCTGTCCAGACAGATTCTCCTTATTTGTGATGGTAAGACTGGTCCACCACTTGTTCATATCCAATTCCTGACGTGTCAACACACGCTTAGTTGTCTTGTTCTTTGTCATAATATTGTTCTCCTTACTAATCTTAATTTCTTTTTATTTATTCATTCCCGATGTAAAACAATCAATATTCCCATGGAAATCATTCAAATTCTACGGTGGCAAATATATGTTTTTCATTTTTTATCACCAAACATTTACATAAATATTTTTATATTTTTTGAGAAAAAATTCACTGTGTACACGCACAGCACTATAAATCATGCAAAAACAAATGAAAAGTACAGGCATTTTGCTATCCCGTGTTTACAAAAAAACTAAGTATAACTTGTGCTGAACCTCATGATACAACAGCTGAATACACATACCTATTTGTGGGTATCAGTAGAAAAAAAGTAGGTATCGAAACAACACCTCCATACCCATTTGCGACAAATATACTCATATTAAAAGGGACTTTTCACAGAAAATGAGTATTGCTACAGAATAGCATTATTTCTAATTTTGCAGTCGAAAAAATTAAGGTAAAATGACAAACATGATTCTTAAAACATCCATTATGATTGGTGCTGTAGCTTGTGCCATTTCCGCACATGCCCAGCAGAATGGTGATTCGATAGCCGACTACCAAAGTTTCAGCAAATACCGCATTGGAGGATATGGAGAGATGGTAAGCGCTTTCAAAGACTATGGAACGAACCGTTTCTACGGTGGCTCAGATGGTACACGCAAGGTTAATCGCAACACGATAAGCATTCCACGACTCGTGGTGGCTGGCGACTACAAGTTCACCGACAAATGGACACTCGGTGTTGAGGTTGAATTTGAAGCTGGCGGTACTGGTAATGCCGTAGAAATAGAGAATACTGAGAACGGTGAATATGAGACAGAGATAGAAAAAGGTGGTGAAGTTGCTATTGAACAGTTCCACATCACTCGTCTCATCGCTCCAGCATTCAACGTAAGGGCAGGTCACTTTGTTATTCCCGTAGGACAGAATAATGCTCACCACGAACCTCTCAACTTTTTCGGTACGGTACGTCCAGAGGGTGAGACATCAATCATCCCAAATACATGGCATGAGACAGGACTTGAATTCTTCGGCCAGTTTGGAAAGGGCTATGCCTCATTCACATATCAGGCTATGATTGTTGCAGGCCTCAACGCTAACGGCTTTGACCGTAACAATTGGGCTCAAGGTGGAAAACAAGGATATTTTGAGGAAGACAATTTTACAAGCCCAGCATACGTGGCACGATTGGATTACAAAGGTGTACCTGGATTACGCTTGGGACTCTCATATTATTTCTGTAACAATATAGGAAGCAATTCTGACAAAACCAACCAATATACAGACAAGTTTCCTATTCGTATATATAATGTAGAGGCACAGTATAAGAACAAATGGATTGAAGCACGTGCCAACTGGCTCAAAGGCTCGCTCACAAATTCACATATCCTTTCTGCAAAGAATGGTAAACAATCAAATAAGTCACCATACTCACGTATCACACCTATTGCACACGAGGCTGTAGCTTATGGTGGCGAGCTTGGTGTCAAGGTACGTGGAATTATTAACAACGCAAACTTTCCGAACATCATACCTTTCTGCCGCTACGAATATTACAATCCTCAGGAGGATGTAACAGGAATGTATGTTGCAGACAATCGACTCAAGACAAATATGTGGGTTGCAGGTATCAACTGGCGAGCTCTTCCAAACCTCATCATAAAGGCAGACTACACTTCACGCAAGATTGGAGGTGGCAAATATAACTCTGAAAATGAGTTTGCAATAGGTATGGGCTGGGCAGGATGGTTCACAAGAAATTAATAATTAATAATGCATAATTCACAATTAGGGACTAACAAACTAACAATAACAAACAAATGAAGAAAAATTATCTTTTGATTGGTCTCATGGCAATGGGACTTACAGTATCGGTATCATCTTGTGGTGATGACGACGACGAGAATGCACCAGTAAACAATCAGGAAAACGTGGAAGATGCAAACGTGGTTGGTTTCGGTGCAAACTTCAAGAAGCACACATCAAAATCAGGCTACACATCTGCAGAATCATGTGTGGAACAGATTCTTGACGGTGCCATTGATATTGCCAACGAGGTGGGTGAAGCTAAGATTGGCGAACCTTACAATGAGTTCCTCACAGGCGACAAGACAAAGGCACTCTACTCTGTTGAGTCATGGTATTCATGGCACTCACGTGATGACTACAAGAACAACATCGTGTCAATCGCAAACTCATTCGTAAACGCACGTATTGACGATGACCTCGACACATACGACTATACAAAGCACATGAGCACAAGCGCCACACCTTCAATACTCTCTAAGTGTGCACAAAACGACGCTCTCCGTGAGTCAGCAATAAATGTATGGAACAATATCGTTGCTGCATGGTCAGCAATTGATGCCATTCCACAACCTTTCCGCAATAACATCGGCTCAGCAGAGACAAAGAAGGCTATCGAGGCTTGCGCTACACTCAAGAACAGTCTTGAAACATTCAAGCAGTCAATCAGCCGTCTCTCAGAAGAAGACTGTCAGGAGATTGTCAACAACTTCGTGGATGTTGTGGCACTCCCTACTTACGCTGAGCTCGTAGCTAAGAACACAGCACTCTACAATGCTGTATCAAAGTTGCAGGCTACTCCAACAGATGAAAACTTCGAAGCAGCAGCTGAGGCTTGGCTTGCAGCACGTCAGCCATGGGAGACATCTGAAGCATTCCTTTTCGGTCCTGTATCAGAACTCGGACTTGACCCAAATATGGACTCATGGCCACTTGATCAGGATGGTATTGAGAACCTCCTCAAGTCACAGGATTGGGCTGCATTCACATGGAATGGAGAATATGACGAGGAAAACGAAGCTATAGAGTCAGCTCAGGCACTCCGTGGATTCCACACTCTCGAATATCTTCTCTTCCTCAACGGAGAACCACGCAAGGTTAGCGACGAAACTTATTCTCAGTACGCTTCTGCATGGGGCAACTATGCAAAGAACGTGGCATTACTCCTCAAGGAAGACGCTACAACACTCTACAACAAGTGGGTTAAAGAGTAATTTTTAAGGTTATAGAATTTTGAGGTTATAAGGCAGTCTGATTTGAATGGCACGAATAGGCATTCAAATAAACAGATAGCCTTATAACCTTGCAATCTAAAGCCTAAAATATAAACCGAACAAAAATGAACAGTTTGATAAAGATTCCCTTAACAATATTATGTACGATACCAATGGTCAGCTGCAACGAGGATGACCAGATGGACATAGAAGAGTTTGAGGTTGCTCATGCGGGCGATCTCAATAAGTATGCTATGTCGGCAGGAACATCAACCATCTTTGTCAATTCAAGTAAAGCGTACGACATGAATGCACCATGGGTTACTGGCAAATACTCGTCACGCTTCCTTAGTGGTGACGGACTGTATGATGACGTGACAAACAACTATGGTCCCGTCTATGCAGGCTATTCGTGTGGTTCATGTCACATGAATGCAGGTCGAACAAGTCCTGGTGTATGGAACTATCTCTACACAGACACAAACGGAAAGAAAGTATATGGTTCTGGAACAAATGGTATGTCTGCCATGCTCGTGTATGTGACACGCAAGAACGGAGCCTTCTTCAACGACTACGGTCGTGTAATCCACGACCACTCTATCTACGGAGTGAAGGAAGAAGGCAAGCTGAAGGTAACATGGGACTATATGACATACCATTTCCCTGATGGCGAAGAATACGAATTGGCAAAACCTAACTATACCGTCACAGATTGGTACACAAAGATATGGGACAGCGTAAAGAAGGATTCCGTAACAATTAGTCCAGAAGACCTGATGTGTACTGTACGTATTCCACTCCGTCATGTTGGAATGGGACAGATGATGGCTATTGACCGAAACGAGATTGAGGCACTTGCTGCAAAAAGCAACTATCCAGAATATGGTATATCTGGACGATGCAACTATATAACCGAAGGAGGTGTGTATGGAATTGGTCTTTCCGGCAACAAAGCCCAGCATCTCGACCTAACAGTGGAATTAGGTTTTTCAAGCGATATGGGTGCTACCAACTCTCGTTTCCCAGAAGAGATTTGCGAAGGACAAGCACAGATGCAACAAGGCTCTATGATGGGACTTACATACGATCAACTTGAGATACCTACTGAAGACATGGAGGACGTTGACCTCTATCTTCACGCTCTCGGAGTACCTGCACGACGCCTTGGCAGCACCACGACAAAGGTTTCGCTCACAAAGTCTGACGGGACAAAGACAACGATGAGCGAACGTGAAGCAACAAAGCGAGGTGAACAAGCTTTCTACAAGGCTAAATGTCAGTTGTGTCACGTCACTACCCTTCACACACGTCCACGAGGTGCTACACTCCTTAATGGTAGTGAACTCCCTTGGCTCGGCAACCAGACAATACATCCATACTCTGACTATCTTCTTCATGACATGGGTTCTGAAATTATGGGAGTCGGCCTCAACGACCACTATACAAGTGGGCTTGCACAGGGTAACGAATGGCGCACTACCCCACTCTGGGGCATCGGTCTCCAACAGAAGGTCAACGGACACACATATTTCCTCCACGACGGTCGTGCACGTAACTTTGTAGAGGCAATCATGTGGCACGGAGGCGAAGCCGAAGCAAGCAAGAATATATTCAAGAAAATGGACAGAGCAGACAGAGAGGCACTCGTGTGGTTCCTGAAGAGTCTTTAGGCCCCCCGTCCCCCGAAGGGGGCGGCTATCCAGATAAGTGGATATTGAACTCTCACATAGTCAATTTTCGTTACACATAAACAAGCATAATCATGAACAAATATATTTCAGCCGCCATACTTGGCGCATTTCCATTTATAGCATCAGCTCAGAATCCTGACGGATTATCAGACAACGGTATTGTAACAATCAACGGAGAACGTGGATTGCAGTTTGAATCAAAGGACGGAGATTTCAGTTTCAAGCCTTATCTCCTCATGCAGACATCGCTTAACGTCAACTATTATGACGACGAGGGATTGGACAAGGCTTACAATCAGGACAACGTAGCAAACTCAGGCTTTTCCATTCCTTATGCATGTCTCGGATTTACAGGTAAGGCATGGAGCAAGGTTACATACAACCTTACGATAAACGCAAGTGCTTCTGGTGCAAAGCTTCTTCAACAAGCATGGTTCGACGTTAATGTGAATCGTGGTTTTGCTGTCAAAGTAGGTAAGTTCAAGACTCCTTTCAGTCATGCATATCTCACCACACTCGGCGAATCACTCATGCCTATGCTCCCAACCTCACTCACAGCTACAAGTATCATGCCTTACAGACTGAATGCAGTCACTCCTACAATAGGTACAGGATTTGACCTTGGTGTGGAGTTTCATGGAATGATTGGCAAATATTGGAGCTATGAAGCAGGTATGTTCAACGGAACAGGTGCTGGAAGCAACTCTGCAGCAAAGACACTCTCAGATGACTGGCACATACCTTCACTCCTCTATGCCGGACGCATGGCATGGATGCCAATGGGAGTGATGCCTAAGACACAAGGAAATCCAAAACTGTTACACGAAGACAAGTTCATGCTTGCAGGTAGCGCAAATCTCAACGTAGAAGCCGAAAGCGAAAGTACCAATGACCAGCGTTATGGTATAGAGGCAGCTTGGTTACACAACCGTCTCTACCTTGGTGGTGAGTTCTACTGGATGCACGTAGGATTCACGGAGCGTATGAAGATTGACGAGTCATTCGACTACAAGGGCGGATACGTTCAGGCAGGTTATTTTGTATCTCCACAGGTACAGGTAACGGCACGCTATGATTTCCTCGACCGCAATAGCTCAAGCAAGGATGGATGTCTCAACATGCCAGCCGTAGGATGCAACTATTTCATTAAGGACACAGGACTTAAACTCTCTGCCATGTACCAGTTCATTGGACGTACAGGTCACGCCACACAGATTGACAGAGACAACGATGACCTCGGCATAGCCAAACATAGCGGAATGATTATGCTTCAATATGCGTTCTAACTTGTATTATTCATACTTCATAATGCAAACGGATAATGAGAACATTTATAACGATTATAGCTGTATGTATGGCTTTTGCCCTCCAGTCATGTGATGACGGATTGATACAAGAGGTACAGCAACACACACCTGTCAGTTCGGGCTATACAGCTGTTGTAACTGGAACATTCAAGGGACAGACATCATGGCCATCGAGATACAGCATCGTAGTAGCTGGATTCAACGAGAACTCCGACTATGCAATAATACAGAAGACACTTGCGGCAAAAAACAAGGACGACAAACAAATACGCATGGTACTGTCAAATATAAGTGACACCACACGCACGCTCGAGATTGCCGTAGTCAACAGTCTTCGCAAACGACTTGTAACATTGTACTCATACGCCATTCCAACAAATCAGGATGCAAAGGACACGATAAGACTTGACGTAGGAGAAATGGATATCAGTATGTTTGAAACAATTAACAGTAACGTGTTCCAAGGTATGAATTGCTCACGATGCCATTCGTCATCCACAGCTGCTGCGCATCTTGACTTGACAAATGCCAATGCGTATATGTCAATTGTCAACGGACAGTCAAGCAAGAATCCTGACTTCATGCGCATAAAGCCTGACGATGCAGACAGCAGCTATCTGTACAGGGTTATAACAACAGGAACACCAGAAGTAGGTTACAACCATCCTGCTCTTTTCGTTGACGACAAGCATGCAGCATTTGTGTCAATAATAAAGAATTGGATAGACAATGGTGCAAAGAAATAATTTTTTTATAACTTTGCACAAAAAATAAACAGATATGGAATTTGAACGTATAAAATGGAACGATATAGACGCCTGTGCCGAGGTCACATATTTCAACGCTGGCAACGGGGCAGACGAGATACACGCCATAATACATATAGCACCAAATGACGATACTTTCCAAAGACAGTTGGAACGCATGTACATGGCAGAAGATTTGCTGGCATCAACGCCTGCACTCGCAAACGCAAACATCATCTTCAAACGATACTTCCTCAGCGATGCAACCAATCAAGTGCCACTCATGAAGAAGGATGGAGACTTCAGCACAAGCTTCATACAGCAGCCTCCTCTTGATGGCTCAAAGATTGCACTCTGGATATATTACCAGAAGGAGACCAAGGTACACAACCAGCAAAGCATGACCGTGGTTGACCACAACGGTTACCGCCACCTATGGAAGATGGGAATGCACGAGCACAAGGGTGACTCAGCTTGGCAGACAGAATGTCTCCTTATCAACTACGAAGAGATGCTCCAGCACTTTGGTGCTACACTTGCAGACAACTGCATACGCACATGGTTCTATGTACGCGACGTCGATACACAGTATGCTGGCATGGTGAAGGCACGCAAGGAGAACTTTATCGAGCAAGGACTTACGGAAAAGACCCACTATATTGCTTCAACAGGCATTGGAGGTTCACCAGAGGACACAAAGGCACTCGTACAACTCGGCGCCTATGCACTCGTCGGATTTGAACCTGAACAACAGCGTTATCTCTACGCCCCTACCCACCTCAATCCTACATACGAGTACGGAGTGACATTCGAGCGAGGTACACTCTTGGAATATGGAGACCGTGGCCACATATTCATTTCGGGTACGGCATCCATCAACAACAAGGGCGAAGTAATGCACATAGGCAACATCGTAAAACAAACGGAGCGTATGTGGGAGAATGTAGAAGTTCTGCTCAAGGAAGGAGGCATGGGATTTGACGATGTAATGCAGATAATCGTCTATCTCCGAGACACAGCAGACTATAGCGTAGTAAGCAAGATGTTTGCTGAAAAATTTCCACAAACACCATACGTCATCACGCTTGCACCAGTATGCCGTCCTACATGGCTCATCGAGATGGAGTGCATAGCCGTTGACAAGCGCAAGACAAAATACAAAGATTTCTAACAAAATGGCAAAAACTGCATTCGCACTCTATGCAATCCTATGCATAATCATGGCTGTCGCTACATTTGTAGAGAACAGCTACGGAACACAGTTTGTCCACACATACATTTACGGCTCATGGTGGTTCATCCTGCTATGGGCTGTTTCTTTATGCCTCACGCTCACAAGCATCCTGAAGCATTTCGTGTGGATAAAAAGACTGTGGAACAAGATACAAAACAGACACAGCACACTCTTCCTGCTCATATTACTTTCGCTCTCTGCATCTGCCAAGGCACCAAAGTGCATCAAGTTAGAGCAAGCAGAGCAACTGAAGTACCAGCAGGTTGTATATAACGAAAGAGTATGCCCGCTCAACACCGTGGCACTCGATTTCACACAGAAGATTACTGGCAAGCGTTCTTTCATGGGGCTTACAGCTGAACAGATTCTTATCTCATGGAGCATGCACCCAGAGGATTGGAAGAATGTCAGGATGATAAAGGTAAAGAAACAGGCAGCACTCGACGAACTCGGTATAAAGGACAAGCGTGCGAGTTTTGCCGACTTCTTCAACGACTCGTTGCAATACCGTTTTCCTGCTGGCAAATATCCTGATATCGAAGAGAAACTGTCAATAATCATCATGGCAACACGTGGGGAATTGTTTGAGCCACTACCAGAACAAGCCATGCACAAGACAGAGCAGAAGATAAATGCAGAGGTATTGTACAACGGCATACGATGGAACTTGATTCTCTTCATCAGCTGTTTCAGCCTTGCCTTGTTCACATTCTTCGACAAGAAAATACGATACGGCAATATAGTAAGCGTCACGGCATCGGCTATTATCGCCACAATACTAAGTGTTTCTCTCTTACTACGCTGGTATGTATCTGAGCACCTTCCGCTCACCAACACATTTGAGACTATGCAAATCATAGCCTTGGCAACTCTTCTCTTGTCAATATTCTCTACCAAATGGCGTACATACGCACTTATCATAGCTGGAGCCACATTACTCGTGACTCACATATCATCACTTGACCCGGTAATCACGCCACTCATGCCAGCACTTCAATCTCCCTGGCTTGCAAGTCATGTGACAACTATAATGATTTCGTATGCACTCTATGCCATACTGCTCTTCCGTCCTGACCGTACATTGCTCATTTGGGCAGAGATACTTCTTGGAACAGGAATAGCACTTGGCAGTATATGGGCAAAGAATGCCTGGGGAACATACTGGAGCTGGGATCCAAAGGAGACATGGGCCCTCATCTCATTCATCGTGTACATGTACCCTCTTCATCCAGATACGCTCCCGTGGTTCCGCTCTCCCGCACATCAGCGATGGTACTTACGCTTTGCGTTCCTCACCATCCTTATGACATACTTCGGATGCAACTACATACTCACAGGTATGCACTCGTATGCCAATTAAGAGTTAAAGTCCCATATTCTCCATGCTGAGGATATGGGGCTCAACTTTATCATTCAACTTTTGCCTTTGAGAAGTTAAGAAGAATGTCTATCTCTAATGTCAAATTTATGCGTTCCAATATGAACCGAAGGCATAAATTATAGATTCGCAAAAGAGGATTGAGGTAATTAATTTTTTCATGATTACTGATTATGTATATTTGTTAGTTATAAAGTGTTTCGTTAAATTCGTCAAGAGTTAGCACGTTGAGTTGAGGGAATGGTATCCTTTTAAGATTGTCAAAGTGACTGTCTTCTGTTACTATGTAATCAGCACCTGCAGTAATTGCACAATCTACGAATTTATCATCATCTTTGTCTATGTCGCTAAGTAAGTGGAAGCGATAGTATGACTCACAATAGTGTGTTTTCGGATGACGAGCAATTGCTTCTACAACATTACGTGCAACCTCAGGCGAAGCATGAAGACCAAGAATTTCTTCATACTCTGTTAGAATCTCATTGCTGACACATAGACTGTAGCTTCCCATTAGGAAGTCCGTCCATATCTTGTGATACTTACTTCGTGATGGGAGTGCCTGAATGAGTGAGTTTGTGTCAAGAACTACATACCGCATGGTTTATTAGTGTACGTTATACGGTGTGCGTAGATGCTGGCCACGCAATTCGTCAAGTTTCTTCTGGTCAAAAGTTCCCTCATCCCACATCTTGTCTATTGCCTGCTGTGCCCGCTCTGCAAAGAAGAGTGAGAGTGTCAGTCGTAATGCGTCAAGGTCTGCTTGTGAAGTTACGTTGGCAGCCGCATTCATCAACTCAAGTTGTGCAATTTGTGAATAACTCATACGTTTACTATTTTTGATTTTCATGGCAAAAGTAAGCATTTTTCTGTAAAGTCGGTATGGATAGCCAATATTTTTTATTACAACATGGAATTTTTTCATGTGGCGTTTCAGCGTTTCAGCGTTTCAGTTGGGGGTAAGACGTTTCATTTTCTTCCTTTATAGGTTATAACCATCTATATATAATATAGTTATATATAATAAAAGATAAATATGCACCCTGCATACCCTATACTGAAACGCTGAAACGTTGAAACGCTTTCGCGTTAATTACCAGATAGAGAACAAGATACATCGTTTCAGTATGTGCGTTTCAGTCTCAGTCTCAAATCTCAATCATTTTTTTAAGGGTATGCACGTCCGTCTTTTTCTCTTTATATAGCTTATAACTTATTATATATTAAATATATATAATATATAAAATAAAAAAAGAGGAGGACAAGCATGTATTTAAAAAACAGCTGAGACTCTGAGACTGAGACTACACGTCAAAGCTAAATACCACATTAACAGCTAAGTACATTATCACAGAGAACCTTCACCGTCTCAACGACCTCTAAAAAAGAGCATATTAAATGCGGAAAAACATTCATTTTCCATGACGAAAACATGACAAAAACAGCTCGTGACTTCTTCTAAAAGGCACAAACAAGAAAAACACAAATCAAAAATGGAAGCGGTAAACAATCATAACTAACAGTCAAAATGCAAAATCCGCTACCTACAACACTAAGACGAAACGATTTTTTACAGAAAAGCACCATAATTTACATCAGTTCGGGATAAGTCTTATCGTTTTAATCTCCCACGGAGGCACGGAGTACACTCTAAGTTTTTACACTTAGTTCGCTAACTTTATAAGAGTTCTCAGAGGTCGCTTGTGCTCCATGGAGGCCACGGAGCAAACTCGCTCAGATGATAAAAGTTACATGTATTTGTCCCGGACGGCTTACTCCGTGCACTCTTTGGAGCACTTGCGACCTTCGTGCACTCATAAAAACTCGGAGGAATGATTCTCAGTGTTCTCCGTGCCTCCGTGGGAGACTTAAAAACAACGAGTTACAAGCGGCAGCATTTATATTCCTAAGATTCCTTATCCCAAACTCGCACCATAATTTGATATTCCCCGAGGCTGCACGTGCTATATAGAGGAGAGAACAAATGGAAGTACTGACTAAGTATTGACTAACTACTGACTAAGTACTGACTCTTATGAGACCTCCACAACACGAATGACGATACATTTTTTACGTTATACTACAAAAAAGTGTAGTAAAGATTTGTCCAGTACGAAAATGTGTAGTAAATTTGTGGCGTCTTAAAAAGTATGCCAATGGATACAAAGACATTGAAAGTCGATTTAACTGAAGATGAATGGGAGTTAATAGAAGCCATCCTAAATTACAAACTGGCTTATCCCATCGGTTATCCGAATCTGCTTTTCTACGCACAGCAAAAGTTTGATGAACAGACCGACATCTAAAATCGACTCCCCTCTTGTTCGGAGGGAGGGGATTTTTTAAGACATTCACTTTAGGACATAAAACGAGAAGATATATGGCAAACGAAAATGTAATTTCAGACATGAAAACAAGAATGAATGACATTCTTATGTCTGTATCATGGAGAGAAATCTCAAGAAACTATTTCGGTAAATCATCATCATGGTTCTATCACAAGATGGACGGTATTGATGGTAATGGCGGTGTCGGCGGTTTCAACGAGGAAGAAGCGGCTACAATGAAACAAGCTCTGCTTGACCTGTCAAACAGAATAGCCTTGGCAGCTGAAAAAATATAGGAAATATCAAAAAAACATTAGAGGGGAGTACAGAAATGTACTCCTTTCTTTTTACAATGTCTCCAATAGCACACAGAAATATAAATTATGACACCGATGTCGATATAAAAAGAGAAACAAGAAAAAGGATATGGGTCTGACGCTCGTCAGATATGGGTATAAATCCAAAAAGATATGGGTCTGACGGACGGGAGATATGGGTGTAAATCAAGAGAAAGGCACATTCCTTTTTACACGTCTATCAGACGTACAGTTTACACTTCTACAAACAATAAAATCAAATACATTCAACATTTTCCCGTCAATTCTTTGCAGATAAAATATATTGTAACTAAATTTGTCACATTAATAATTATTTTCAAAGCATACAAAAACGTTTTTCTGAGAATCTTGTTTAATTGTAATTTTATGGCAACTTGGAAAACAACAGAAATAATCATCGATGGGAAGCCTATGAAAGCACAGGCGCCAATAATTGTATCTGCAAGTAGAAGTACAGACATACCAGCTTTTTATGCGGATTGGTTTTTTCATCGCCTACAAATAGGATATTCGGCATGGAAAAATCCTTTTAACGGTGTAAAATCGTACGTATCATACGAAAACACCCGCTTCATCGTGTTTTGGTCAAAAAATCCACGTCCATTACTACCATATTTACAGATTCTCAAAGAGCGTAATATCAAATGTTACGTACAATATACCCTTAATGATTACGAAGGAGAGAAACTAGAAAAAGTACCTTCTCTGCCCTATCGTATTGAAACATTCAAATTGCTTGTAGAGCAATTAGGAAAGGGTGCGGTAATTTGGAGATTTGATCCGATGTTACTGACAGATGATATTTCTGTTGACAAATTGTTGGAAAAAGTTAGGAATATAGGCGACCAACTAAAAAACTACACAGAAAAGCTTGTATTCAGTTATGCCGATATTGCCATGTATAAAAAAGTCAAGCATAATCTGGAGGCAAATGGAGTTCCATATCACGAATGGAATGTTGAGCAGATGGAAGAATTTGCAGAGAAGCTTTCTATTATGAACAAAGAAAGAGGATGGAACTATCAACTTGCCACCTGCGGTGAGAAAATAGACATTGACAAATATGGTATATTACACAATCGTTGTATTGATGGCGATTTGATTGCTCGACTTGCATGGAATGATAAAGAACTGATGAAATTCATGAAGATCAAGATAGAAGAAGTTCCAGCGCCATCTTTGTTTGGTGTAACAGAGCTCCCACAAGGAGCAATATTATTACCAAACAATAAATACTTTATCAGTACCCACAAGAAAGATCCTGGGCAAAGGCAATTTTGCGAATGCATGGCTTCTAAAGATATAGGAGAATACAACACATGTCCACATCTTTGCGAATATTGCTATGCAAATTCATCAAAACAATTGGCTCTCCAAAATTGGAAATATCATAAAGACAATCCTTGGGGCGAAACGATAACTGGTAAATAAAATGATATGGCATATATAAACGACATACAACGAATAGACAATTTAACTATCGCAGACATCATTAGGGTTTCATGTCAATATGTCCCTAATGCACATAAACAACGTCCTTATGCATACAAAGACAATGAAGGTCGAACATTAAAACGTGGAACGGCTATTCTGGAAACAGAAGAACAATGTTGCGCATACATGGCCGCCTACGGTAATATGCACTATAAAAAACTGTCAAGGGCTTTGGAAGATGGTGAATTTCCATATAGGGCATTAAACAATGGTGTGGAAATCTATGATTGGGGCTG
>ODAI011669285.1_pt1 | contig 49375 bp, 44 predicted proteins | sample 1539321 | NCBI WGS metagenome assembly ODAI01 (sample SAMN02144231, study PRJEB22623) | gut metagenome | biome: sheep rumen | host: Ovis aries | place: New Zealand
CTCATTTTAACCAAACCTCTCATCTATTGTTTTAATTTATCAACTTCACTCCGATAATACATACGGCTGTTTCCGCTTTCTTTTAAATACGTCAACTCATTATTTTGAACCAGCTTACTTACATATTGCCTTGAGCATTTTAATTCATCACATACATCCGACGTATCAAGTATGGAGCTTTTAAGAATATTTATAAATTCATTTTTACTAAACGGAAGTGTTATGCCTGTTTGACGAAGCTCCTCTGTCATAAGGAAAACACCCTCACTCCATATTACCCCATTTCCGCCCGGTAGTAAATGAGCATCTTTAAAAATTTGCGGTTTCGCAAGCAATATCTTTAAATCTTTCTTTTTTGCTATCAGTGCTTTAGTGTCAACAAAGCATGTCTTTTGATTTGCATAAACCAAAAAAAGCTTATAATCATCCAAGGCTACGGCAAGCTCAAGCTTGTTATTCATCCTTTCGGATACCCATTCAGGCAAGCTGTTTTTGTTATACGGAAAAACTGCACAATCATCCTGTGCGCATCTTCCGTCCGCAAGTATCAAAAGCTTAAATTCATTATACTCCTTTAAACCGTTTTTTTTCAAAATGCTTCCAAGATTTTGTCTGTCACTTGGAACAATTCGCTGTCTTACCCACCTTAAGCTCCACTCGGGATTTAAAGTATATATACCTCTTCTGAAAAACGGATAAAAAAACAAAGGAACATCAATATCCTGAATCTTATCAGAAAGCTCGATAATAAAAACATCGCTGTTTTCATAATAAAATAAATATCCTATTTCAAGATTATTATTTGATTCATCCTTTATAACACATATCTTCATAATATTTCCACCTGTTCCATATTATTTCCCATATCTTATCATAAAAAATATTCGGCAATATTCCTTGTAAATCCTTAAAAATGTATTCCTTATCATTTTCATCCAAACGTCGTAATTTTGGAAGCTTTGATTTAGGTATTATATTAAGATTATCATATACAGATTTTGAACCCACATAACATTGAACAGGAATATCTCTCATAGAATCAAACTCTTCAACTTCTTTTTCCGTTCCACAGCTGTAAACCAAAGATAGTCCATGATCAAATAAAGGAGCAAGACCTATATCTCCTGTGTATTTATTTCTTATAACCTCAATATTGGCTCCATGCCTGTCTCTATTAATTATAAGAAAATCCACAACGAGCATTTCATAAATGTAATCAATCCATCCCATCCTTTCACAAAAATCAAGAATTGATTCACCTTCATTTTTCTCCATATCATAATAATCGTCCAAAGCCGTCTTACTGTCACCCGCATTTTTATAATCCTCTGAAACACATAAATATGTTTCATACTCTTTATCATCTATGACTATTCTTGCGTTAAGCAGTTGATAATTAAGATGCCTTAATCCCATTATACTAAGTAATCTGTCAACTATTATTTCATTTACACATTCATGCCCTGTTATTCCCCTTAATGAATCATAGCAGGATAATTTATAATACAATTTTTTATTATTTTCCATTTCATATGATTTTAAATATGAACCTGCCGTTCCGGATGAATGTCTTGTTTTATCCCAAGTCAGATATGTTAAATCCTGTAGCTTTCTTATCACTTTGGTTTCAATCATTTACTTCACCACCATTCGTTTTTATTATTAACTCTTATAATGTTAGTATAGCAAAATCGGTTGACATTTGTCAATAATTTTATTGACAAATGTCAACCGATTTGTTTTTGAAATATATTTCTTTTTTATCCAAACAAAATTTCTGCGGCCCTTTCTAACTCTCTTCGTTCCTGTGAGTTATCATATCCACTCTCTTTATCGTCGATACCTTTTACAACATCCATGGAAAACAAACCGTCCCTATTGCAGTAAAAATAAATCTTCTTGACTCCCGAAATCTTAAACCTTGCTTCAGGATTTCCCTCAGGATAAAGTTTTACCATATCAATCCTATCGGAGGATACCGCTGCAATAAAAGAAATATAATGCTGCTTTGTCATATCATGCTCAATCCTTACATAATACTCATCTTCAACGCGCTCAATAAAAATCTTGTGTTTCTCATCCGACAGTTCTGTTTCAGCCGGCAATAGCTGTATTCCATGACAATGAATAACAGCTTCCCCCATGCTGTGAAGCACATTTCCACAGGCAGGACAAACATAAAACTTAGAGCGCATCATATTTGCCGATACATTTGCATTTTTAATCTGATGTCCGGAAATAAGCTCCGGAACCGACACTCCAAACGCATCTGCTATCGGCTCAAGAAGCGTAATATCCGGATAACCTTTTGCCGTTTCCCACTTAGATACAGTCTTATCACTAACTCCCAAAATCTCTGCCAACTGCAGCTGTGTCATTTTCCTTTGCTCCCGCAATTCTTTAATGGTTGTTCCTGTAACATACTGATTCATTTATAATTCCTCCCGTTATAATTATGAAATCTTACGAGCCTCGCAGGTACTTATAATATATAATACAGTTAAAGCCAACCCACAACCTACGGAGAGTAGAGATTATATATCTATACTATATACATTTAATGAATAATTATTATTTTTATCAAAATATCCAAAAACAATATTATGGCATAAAAGGCAATCGGATATTTAATCTCATTTGACGGCATAACGATTTCTTTGTTTGCAACGGCATCAGGCAAAATCTCTCCCGTAATCTCTGCCAATTCCTTGCGTTGTTTTAAGTCCTCTACCTCCAATTGATAGATTTCAAATTCATACTTTTTATTTTTTCTTGCATAATAGACATCAATTCCAAATAATACACACAATACCGGTATTGATATTATCCAAGCCACCTTCATGGTTTCAGCCTGATTTTGACTACATGCAAAGATAACAAAAACCACTATTACCGCTACTGCCTTCATCATTGTTTTCAAAGCCTTATTGCTGTCCATCTTCTTTTCAATTGATGAGATTTTAAAATACATTTCGTTCATAGCTTTTTCCTTTCTTATTATTTATCATTTTTCTTAAGGTGTTCAGCCATAATATAATACTCAAGCAATCTAATTAAATATTCAGGTGCATGGCGTCCGTCCCTTTCCCATTCTGATACAGTACGATACGGAATATTAAAATAATCACAAAACTCTCTCCTGTTCATTCCGGTACTTTCTCTTAATTCTTTGATTTTTTTCGCTTTATCCATATCCGCTCTCCTTATCGTTTATGTTGACAAAAGAATATTAATGTCTTACAATATACTTAACAAGATAGCCAAACGCCGGGATAAAACCAGCCGTTGGCGTTTGTTGGTACAAAAATAGCACCTTGCGGCCAAGCAGAGGGTGCTATTTTTTATGACTGTAGTAATTAATAGCGAGTGTTATTACTGCACAAAGCATAATCACAAATTGAATTAAATCATTAAATGTGACCATTGGCACCAGCCCCTTTCCTATGTAGTCCAACGGCTGGAATAGCCCCTTTTGGCTCCCTTGCTAAATACATTAATTATAATAAATATACATTATAATGCTATCATTGACAAAATAAAAAAATTATTTTACAATATACTTAACAAGACAGTCGAGCGATAGCTGGAACCTATCCGCTCAGTAGTGTTTAATGCATTAAGAAACGCACCTTACTTTTCCAGAGCAGAGGTGCGTTTCTTATTTTCTTCATGACTTTCAATAGCTTTAATAATTAACTTTGTGACAGACACAATAGCTATTATAGTTTCATATGTACTCATAAGCACCACTCCCTTCCAAGACTAAAGCGGAATGGTTGCACCCCTCGACTGCCTTGTTAAATACACATTGTGTTCATTATAACATAAACAATAAAAGAACACAATGTGTAAAACGCAAGCAACGCTACTTCGCCTTCGCTTCGCTTCGATGTGATAACCTGTGCAGCTACCTCCTCTTCGCTGTAATAACCTGAGCACACTTGTTGCCGAACGAGCAATACTTCGTCTTCGCTTCGCTTCGACTCAGTAGTACTGCTCGCAGTATGAAACCAAGAAAAAAAGGACGCTTGCAAGTAAACTTGCGCGTCCTTTTTTTCTTGGTTTCGCATTGCTCGTTCGGCTACATCATTCCGCCCATGCCGCCCATTCCACCAGCTGGCATTGCCGGAACATCTTCCTTGATGTCTGCTACAACTGACTCTGTAGTAAGAAGTGTAGCTGCAACTGATGTTGCGTTCTGAAGCGCTGTTCTTGTAACCTTCACAGGATCAATGATTCCTGCTTCAACCATGTTAACATATTCTTCTTTATATGCATCAAAGCCAAGGCCTACCTCTGACTCTTTAATCTTGTTGATTATTACTGCACCTTCAAGACCTGCATTTTCAGCGATTGTTGCAACAGGATTATTGATACAACTTATATCAACTAATATTTTTTTCTATAATCTCCCAATGTCCTGTCTTATTGCTTCCTACTCTTACGATAATACCTTCTCTTTTTAATTCATTAATTTTTCGCTTAATCGTTGCTTCGGAAACACCAATTATCCGGCTGTATTCACTATAAGTAAGGTTATTATCTTTTTTAATTTCATTAAAAAGCCTGATATTTATCGGGTCATTTTTTGATTTTATCGGGTCATTTTTTGATTTTATCGGGTCAAATTCCATAGATTTTTTATACTCATCTATCTCTTTACTTATATTTTCGATATGATTTTCCAACATGAAATTTCTGAAAATTTCAGCTGACTCATGCTCTCTTGAAGCATCCAAAGCTTTTATATATTCTGCTTTGTTTTCTTTTATTATCTTTACCGGAACTATTCCAAACTCAAATTGCAATTGATTCATAACAAGGCGTGACATCCTGCCATTCCCATCTACCCAAGGATGTATTGAAACCAACTGATAGTGTGCATCAAAGCTTAACATATATTTTTCTACTACATCTTTGCTTTTCAAAATTTGACTTCTTCTTTGGTTTAAAAGGTTACAAAATTCTTCAAGCTTAGCAGGAATTTTTTTATAGTTCATGTATGATTTACCGCCTATTCCGGCAGTAACACCAACTAAACGTAAATCTCCCTTGGCAGCATCAAAAGTTCCTGAAATCGTATTATATTGTCCTCCGGTATTTTTCATAACCAAAGATGAAAGTTCCTTGAGCATATCAACAGAATAATCAGAATGATTTTTTGCCAAAACAATAGAACGTTCATATGCATTTTTAAGATCCAAATTCATCATTTGTTCTTGTATACTTCTTCCATTCGCTGATATGCCCTCATCAAAAAGCAATCTGTTTTCTATTTCCGTAACAGTACTGCCCTCAATCGCAGTAGAGTGCGTAATAATCGAATATAGATAGAATTTTTCATAATCAATCTGATCTGCTATCCCTAATCTTTTGTATTCAGATAATAGTTCTAATAATACTTTTTCCTTTTCTATCATCATTTATATCCATCCATTTTTATATATATAATATTATTTTTGGTTAAAGTTTATCATCAGTTTTGTATGTGTTACATTCTCTTATTTGATAAATTACATTATTGCAATCTGATTGTCAATATTCCAATAAAAAAGCTCTTACCTGCTTAGTTAATCTAACTAAATTAAGTAAGAACTTTTTAAAACTATTCTATTTCTGTACTTTCACATATAACATTTCCGGTTTTATCCCACGTACATATCAAATTAATTTTCTTATCTTCTGAAATCCAAAAATCCTGTCTTACTGCATTTTCTTCATAGTATTCTTCTGTCACAGATACTCTTTGCAAGTTGTTTTTGAATAATTCTTTAACCGAATCGTACTCATACGGATTTTCCGTATATATAACACCGTCAATTGAATATTCGATTGGCTCCTTTTCTGTTGTTTTAAGTGCGTATTCATCTATATTTTTATTATAGTATATTTTAGAAACATAAAAAACAGTTATACAACCAACCAATATACTTAATAATGAGAAAAATACGATTATTTTTTTCACACTTATTCACCTTCCTTAATATGCATTTCCATTATTTTTACAATGAATAACTATACTTTTGTTCGAAGGACTTCCATCCCTAGTAAGTGTAAATGATAATGTTGCTATAGCAGGTTCACCATTAACATGTGATTTTGTAAAATTACTTACCGACACTCCCCATCCCGATAATAATTTTGTTATTTGATAAGATGATGAAGATATTCTTGCAATTCCGTCAGAGTGACCATATGAATAACTTACTGTATATTTTATCACAAGAACTTCTACGTCTGCTAACATATATCTATATGTTTTGTTACTGAACCTGCATTTACAGACTTTTCATTAGTGGTATTATATGATATATATGTATATAAAACAAGATTTTCTCCACAATCTTCTACACCAATTAATATTTCACCACCATCACCTGAATCAGATATATTTTTTGCCTTTGACACTTGTGTGTAATTATTAAGAAAAGCTGTAAATATTATTAGAAAAATAGTACAAAATCCAATTGTTTTTTTCATGATTATTCTCCTTCTTGATTTAAAATAACTATACTTCTGAAAATTCTGTTTTCTTTGTCGGCCTTTAAAAAAAACTTTCCATTATTTCTTTCAACAGTCTTTTTTATACTTTTAATTCCTAATCCATGTCCCTCCTCCCTTTTCGAAGTAAAAACTATTGAAGTATTAAACACAATTGCTTCGCCATTATAACTGTTACTAATATTAATGACTATATTTCCATTGCAATTATTGTATTTCATTTCTATATTTACAAACGGCTCACTGCACTTGGACGCCGCTTCAACTGCATTGTCAAGCAAATTACATAATATTATATTTTTATCGTTCGCATCAAGTAAGTATATATCGTCTACCTGTACATTCAGATAATATCTTATATTCTTATTAAAACATATATTTTTATATCTGTTTAAAATAATATTTAACGTTATATCTTTACAGATATTAATTACCTCATTTTGATTATATGTATCCAGTAACTCATCAATATAATCTTTTACATTATTACTTTTCTCCATATCTGCCAACTGCCTTATTGTTGTCAGATGATTTTTAATATCATGAGCCTGAAGTCTTATATTTTCTTCGCTTTCAGCAAGGTTTTTTAAATATTCCACCTGTTTTTCTTCCCGTAAACAAATGAGATTTAATTCATTTATTTTTTTATTTTTACAGTTAAATACGAATAATAAAATAATTATTATAATTTGAATTACCATAAAAATCACAGTATTTATTAATATATTTTTTTCTACAACGCTTTCCTTCTCATGTACAAATATACTTATTAAATAACTTATCTGTACACTTAGAATAAATGCAGAAAATATAACCAATATTATTTCCTCAACCGATTTATTCTTCATACAATTACCTTCCAATCTTCAGATAAGCAAAAAACATATCCCTGAACAACTTATATTTTCTGGCTGTCAAATAAGCCTTGTATTTCTTTTTTGCCAGATAAATGCAATATTTATCAAATTTACTTACATATCTGAAATTTACTATATAACTCCTGTGACTTCTGAAAAAACAGCCCATATTTATTATTTCTTCCAAATAATTCAGGCTTTGTCCGACACTGTATTCACCATCTTCGGTTATTATAAATACTTTCTTATTTCTTGCTTCTATCATAATTATGTCTTCTGTATTTATTACATAGGTGTCTTTATTACATTCTATTGTGATTTTATAATTCTGAGAGTTATATACTTCTATCGCATCATCAAGGTTTGAAAATAACCGTTTCTTATCAAGAGGCTTTGTTAAATATCTGAATACATTTATTCTCATTGCCTCGTCAAGATATTGTATATAACCTGTCACGATAAAGGTTATAAGTCTGCTGTTCTTTTCCTGTAGCAGCTTTACGGTTTCTATTCCGTTTTGCGTACCCATCTCAATGTCAACAAATGCCATATCGTATTTTTTATCACTGTCCGAAAGTGTTTTTCCGTCGAGATAAGTATCTGCTTCACATTCTAAATGGTTAGTGTAAAAATATTCTTCTATATATTTTTTTATTTCATTTATAAAATTATTATCATTGTCACAAATGGCGATTTTCATATGCTTCCTTCTTTATTTTGTTTGATAAAGTGATTTTAAAATATCATATTTGGATTTATTTGGCTATATTTTAGGACGAAATGACAGGTTCTGGGGATAAATGGTGATGTGATAACCTGAGCACACTACCTCGCCTTCACTTCGTTTCGGCTCGGTAAAGTGCTTCGCACTATGAAAAACAAAAAATGCGGGCATTTGCAAGTAAACTTGCATGCCCGCATTTTTATTTTTCGCAGTGCTCAGGTTATTACATCATTCCGCCCATGCCGCCCATTCCACCAGCTGGCATAGCAGGTGCATCTTCCTTGATGTCTGCTACAACTGACTCTGTTGTAAGAAGTGTAGCTGCAACTGAAGTTGCGTTCTGAAGTGCTGTTCTGGTAACCTTAACAGGATCGATGATACCTGCTTCTACCATATTTACATACTCTTCTTTATATGCATCAAATCCATAGCCTGCCTCAGATTCTTTTATCTTATTAATTATTACCGCGCCCTCAAGTCCTGCGTTTTCTGCAATGGTTGCAAGAGGTGCCTCAAGTGCCTTAGCTACGATAGCTGCACCGGTCTTCTCATCACCCTCAAGTGTGTTGATAAGATCTGCAAGCTTCTTAGCAGCATGAATGTATGCTGAACCACCACCTGCGATGATTCCTTCTTCAACTGCTGCTCTTGTAGCATTTAATGCATCCTCAAGACGAAGCTTAGCTTCCTTCATCTCAGTTTCTGTTGCTGCACCTACTCTGATTACGGCAACACCGCCTGCAAGCTTGGCAAGTCTTTCCTGAAGCTTCTCTTTGTCAAACTCTGAAGTAGTCTCTGCAAGCTGATTCTTGATAAGATTTACTCTTGCTTCGATATCTTCCTTTGCACCAAGACCGTCTACGATAACTGTATTTTCCTTTGCAACCTTAACACTCTTGGCACGACCGAGCTGTTCCATAGTTACATCCTTAAGGTCAAAGCCAAGTTCTTCTGAGATAACCTCACCACCTGTAAGAATTGCAATATCCTTTAACATTTCTTTTCTTCTATCACCGTAACCAGGAGCCTTAACACCGACTACAGAGAATGTTCCACGAAGTTTATTTACGATAAGAGTTGTAAGAGCCTCGCCTTCGATATCCTCAGCGATTATAAGTAACTTCTGTCCGCCCTGAACTATCTGCTCAAGAAGTGGAAGTATATCCTGAATATTGGAAATCTTCTTATCAGTTATAAGTATATATGGATTATCAAGCTCTGCAACCATCTTTTCCATATCGGTTGACATATAAGCTGATACATAACCTCTGTCAAACTGCATACCTTCTACAAGGTCAAGCTCAGTCTGCATGGTCTTTGATTCCTCGATAGTGATAACGCCGTCTTTTGAAACCTTATCCATAGCATCTGCTACAAGTTCACCTACTGTATCGTCTCCTGCTGAGATAGATGCTACTCTTGCTATCTGTGTCTTGCCATCTATACTTTGGCTCATCTCTGAAATAGCCTCAACTGCTGCGTCACAAGCTTTCTTCATACCTTTTCTTAAAATGATTGGGTTAGCGCCTGCTGCAAGGTTCTTCATACCCTCATTGATCATAGCCTGTGCAAGAACAGTTGCTGTAGTTGTACCATCACCTGCTACATCATTAGTCTTGGTAGCAACTTCTTTAACTATCTGAGCACCCATATCTTCAAATGCATCTTCAAGGGTTATCTCCTTTGCAATAGTAACACCGTCATTGGTAATAAGTGGTGTACCGAATGACTTTGCAAGTACAACATTTCTTCCTTTAGGTCCAAGTGTTACACTTACTGTATCTGCTAATTTATTAACGCCTGTTTCAAGAGCCTTTCTTGCTTCTGCTCCGTACTTAATTTCCTTTGCCATTTTAACTGCCTCCTAAATAATAATCTCTTTAACTTTCTTAAATAAAGTCATCACAATTATAGTGTTTACTCATCTTTCTCATAAAAATCCAATTATTCTACAACTGCAAGTATATCAGCCTGCTTAACAATTATATATTCTTCCTCGTCAAGCTTAACCTCAGTTCCTGCGTATCTTGAGTAGATTACCTTGTCTCCTACCTTTACTTCCATAGGAATCTTTTCACCGTCTACCACTGCACCCGGGCCAACTTCAACAACCTCTGCATACTGTGGTTTCTCCTTTGCCTGTGACGGAAGAACGATACCTGACTTGGTAGTTTCTTCTGCAACTGACTGCTTTAATACAACTCTGTCGCCTAATGGTAATAATTTCATTATTAATTCCTCCTAACATCTCTATAAGTTCAGCTTAAATATAAGCCTCCAATTTTTAGCACTCATTTAGTTTGAGTGCTAACATAATTCTTATTGTACTCATTTTTTCCAAAAAATCAACCCCTAAATGTAAAATTAACAGCTTTTTCACAAAAAAAAATATAAGCCTGTTTAAGTTAAGCTCTTTCAGCAAAAAGTAATCTTAATCAGGCTTATTGGGATAATTACTTTCCCAGTCCGTTTTCTCTTCCGTAATAAAAAAGATATTGCTGAGCATAACCGGCATATTCTCCGAATCTTTCATATGCAAACTTCTCAATAATATCTTTCTTTGTATCCTTGCCAAAATACATATACTCCATAATACGCTTCATCCATACATCTACAGGAAATGCATTTGTAAACGAAAGTCCGTAAAGTAAAACACAATTGGCGACCTTTTCACCGACACCCTTTATTGTCATAAGTTCATCTCTTGCTTCATTAAAACTCATTCTCTTTAACTTCTCGCTTGTAATTTCCTTATCATAAACCTTCTCTACGGCATTTTTTATGTACGGTGCCCTAAATCCCACCTTACAATCTCTTAATTCATCCTCACTTACATCATAAAGCCTTTCAACCGTCGGAAATGTATAGACAAATCTTCCGTCCATTAATTCTATTTTATTTCCGTATCTTTTTGAAATAGTATGTACAATCTGCTTAATATGCGGTATCTGCTTATTTTGGGAAATAATAAATGATATCAATGTTTCAAAAAAATCCTGTTTTAATATTCTTATGCCCGATTTGGCATCTACAGCCATCTTAAGCCTTTTATCAGAATTAAGGATCCTGTTTTTTACAGCCTCATAATCAGTTTCCATATCAAAGAAGTCCGACCAAATCAGATTATATTCTTCAAGCGTTGTATTATAAAAAATAATTTTTGATTTACCGTTTATTTCATCAAACTTTTGTTTAATATGCAGATATTTTCCATACGCCATAAGCTCATAATCATGCTCATCAAGTCTTGTAAAATGAAAACACTGACCGCATTCGAGAATATCCGCTATGTCAAAATCCTTTGCATCTTCTATGATTAAATTGTTGTCCTCACTGTATATATTCATATTCATTATCCTTTTGTTTTATGCATTAATCCCCGTCCGTATATCTTTCCCGACAGATTAATCATGATATATTTTATTACAGATCTATCCTCTGATCCTGATATAATTTATTATTTATTATTTCAGGACTATCTCCCACAAAAGCTTTTTCCGCTTCATTATCGCCACAAAGCTGCCATCTAAACCATGCAGTCACATATCCGCTCATATAGTATAATGTTCTACCGTGACCTATACCTGTCCTTCTCATCATCATCTTGGGTGAATTTATATGAGAGTACAGCAATTCAAGTTTCTCAAACGGAATAACTGTCTCCGTTTCAAATTCACCGCTTGTTCCCGCACCGATAAAAACCGGAACTTTTATTTTACCGGCATCATAGCTCCATCCAAGCTTATCCGACAATTCTTCATTTGCCGGAGAAAGTAATGCAGCCGCCTTATACATGTCACCGTTTGGCTGTTTTGTCATAGCATTTATAACAGCTACTCCTCCCTGCGAATGTCCTGTAATCCCCAATCTTTCAAAATCAAGCTTATCATAGAAAATGCTGTCCGTATCCCCATTTTTTTCAATAAGATATTCCAGACATTTTTCGGTTGATTCACCACTCCATGAACCTTCATCTTCATTTCCTATAACCACAAATCCCCAGGATGCATAATGTTCAAATAAAGGCTTATACGTTGATGCAGCCGTTGCAGTTCCGTTAGCAACAACGATTACGGGATAATTTAAATCACCGGTTTCCAATTCAGACGGATAATAAACTTCATATTTATCAAAAAATTCCGAAGTATCCTCTTCAAAATACGAAACCTCATAACTACCTTTATTCAGATATTTTTCCTCAATAAAACCGCCTGATTCAACGGTTTCTTCATAACCATCATATACCGCAGGCTGGTTGGTTGTACCGGCCAGCAAAATAGCAAAAAACATACCGATATACGATAAAAGCTTGCCTATAATTTTTAACATAAATCATCACCTGTTATCCAAATAAAATATTAAACCCTTATCATAACTTATCTCTATCCGATAAGTTTTCTTATCTGTCTTGCAAACTCCTTAGGATATCCCATAACAAACTGACCGTGATCCATACCCGGAATCTGCCTGAATTTCACATTGTCAATATGTCTTTTTATATATCTGATATCAGACTTTCTAAATTGTTCCTCTCCCGAGCCATACCAATATTCAAATCGTGTATCAAGCTTTGGAAATTGAATCGGCATACTAAAATCATCCATGGATGCATAAAGTCTTTTTATACTTCTGTTACTCATACACCTTATAATTCCATGCATGATATCAACCTGTTTTTCATCATATTCATCCTTGGGAAAAATAAAACTCATAAGCTTTCTGCTTTTCTTCTCAAACCTTTTAAATACGCAGTTGCCCCAAAGCTTGACCTTTGAATACATTTTTCCGTATTTTTTAGGTGTTATTCCTCCGTCAAGTATAACATTTTTTACATTTACGGCTTCATTTGCCAGTAATCTTAACGCAATCCCACCGCCCATGGAAAAACCGTATAAAATATCCACACTTGTCATATTATTGTCCAAAAGCCAGTTTTCAATTCTTTTCGCAACATTTTCCATGGATGTAAATTCATCGAATTCATATAAATCATGACCCGGAACAGCCACTGCAATCACATGAAAATCCTTCCTTAAAATGCGTATATTTTCTTTAAAATTTTTCCACGACATGCATGCACCGTGTATCATAATCAATATTTTTTCATTTTCTTTTCCAAACTCATGAAATGTCATAATACCCTCCGATTTATCTGTCAAAACAAGTCAATTACAACAAAATAATTATAGCAAATGCCATCGTTTTAGTATATACTTATTTTCAGATATACCAACTTTAATCATCTAAATAATTGAAAACTCAAAACAGGAAAGGAATAACTATGGCAGAACAGCTTTATACAATACCCGTAAACGATGCATTTGACAAGGATTGCGAATGTCCTGTCTGTGCCATGTATGCGGAGCTTGAAAGAAATGCAATTGATTATACAATGGGACCAAGCTATATGGAGGATGACAATCGTGCCATGACGGACAAACTCGGTTTTTGCAGCCACCACATAAGAATTCTTTATGGTGAAAAAAATCGTCTCGGTCTTGCACTTATGATGAAAACGCATACAGATAAGACCATAAGGGAATTAAAAACATTGAGCGAGAACAAGCCTGTATCTTCGGGATCTTTATTTAGAAAGCAAACCTTTTCATCTGTCGGTGAATACATAAAAAATCTTGAAAGCACCTGTTTTATCTGCGACAGAATTAAAGGTACTTTTGAGCGATATATAGATACCATTTTCCACCTTTGGAAAAAAGAGCCCGAATTTAAAGACAAGGTAAAAAAATCAAAGGGCTTTTGCACATATCACTACGGCCTTTTATACGATACTGCGGCTACAAAGCTATCAAAGGATACTTTAAATGATTTCATCGATACTCTTAATAAGGTGTATTTTGAAAATATGGAACGTGTCAATGGCGATATAGGCTGGTTTATAGATAAATTTGACTATCGATACAAAAATGAACCATGGAAAAATTCCAAAGACGCACTTCCTCGCGGAATAATCAAAACCAATCATACCATTATTTCACAAGATAAATAAAAATTAAGATAAAAAGGAGCATATGCTCCTTTTTATCTTATCCGGTATAAACAAATATTTATTCTATAATGCCATTGCCGTATCTTCTTTAACAGGCTTTTTTTCAACAGAATTTTCTTCCGAAACATCGCTTCCTAATTCTTTTCCCAAACATTGATTAAAATACTCTGCATCGGAATCCTCGGTAATGTCATAATCCTTAAGATATTGTCTGTAATCCTTAAGTTTACCTTCATATACAAGTTCAAGCTTATCCCATTTTCTAAAGTCCTCAGGTCTGACTAAACCCGGTTTCTTATCAAAGGTATCAGCTCCCGATTTTTCAAGTACATGATAAACAAATTGCGAACAAAAATAATTATATTCACGCTCTACGGCTTTATTAAACATAATACCGACTATTCCAAGATAATTATATTTATAATCCATATTATGCTTCATGAATTCCCGAAGCATTTTAACAATCTTTTTATATGTATTGGTGCTGACCTTAAGTCTGGCTATGCGGCATGTTGTATCCACATCCCGTCCAAATACACCCGTTGTTATATCTTCTCTGATAAAGCCGCAATAGAAAGGATTATGCAATTTCCTTCTCGCAAAGCTGTACATCTCATTTAACTCTATGTCAAGGGAAATCGATGTATGAGCATACGGTTCCTTTGTCCACATCTTTATAACCTTTGAAGGAAATGTTGATGTTTTGGAAATAATAATATAAATATTTTTATCCTTGACACTATTCTTTATTCGGTTGGTTCTTTTAATATTTTTCTTATTGGAAGATTTCTTTTTCCCCATAAAAAGACCTCCGATTATTATGATCTGTCTGTTGCAATATCGCGTTTAATTAATTCTTTAAGATCAAGTGCAGCATCCTTAAGTCTGTGGTTGGCAGCTTTTGAAGTAAGCACGCTTGCCAACAGTCTTGCTGAATCTTCATATTTTTTAAGTCTTCTTGCCAAATCAGCCATAATGTACTTAAGTGTATTTTCATCCATACCGGCAATAGGAAAAGGCTCATTTGAAATGGCAATTACAAATCCGTCATAAGCATTTTTAATACAATCCATCTCATCGTTCATTAACGCCTTATATTCTGCGGATTCTTCATCTAATGCAAGTCTTTTTCCTCTTATTATCCACGCTGTCTTAAGACATGTATATGCTCTTTCTCCGTTCTTTGCTCCTTTTACGACAGAACAAAGCACTGCAAGCTTGTGTCTTATTAATGCATCATCATAAGAATACGCACCATCAACATCGGCAAGGCCCTTAAAGTTATTTCCTATTTTAATTTTCAATTCTTTAATTTGTCTGGAAGAAAGCCTTCCGTAATATCTCACCAATGATGAATAACCACAATACGAACATGTTACCACGTCGTATTTTAACGGATCCATAAAATCATATACCGGTCTTAAATCGGTATCATGTCCCGAAAGCTTTATCTTTCCTGCCTTTACACACTTTGATGTAAAGCCCAAATCACATACCGGACAGGTATATTTTTTATCAAATATATAATCTTCTTCTTTTCTCTCCAGCTGTCTGGCAGCCAGTTCAACATTTGAAGAAGCACCAAAACCATTCGTTCCGTTTTTTTCTATTACTTCCGCTCCGTTCAAATGTCCCAATCCGAGCTTTTCCATATCAGAAAAAAGTCCCATATCGCACCTCAAAATCTTTATATTAAGCCGGCTTATAAGAACTCTTAAGAGAAACAATTCTATTAAATACCAACTTATCATCCGTAGTGTCTTTAATATCAACACAGAAAAATCCGTTTCTTATGAATTGGAAAGACTCTCCCGGCTTCGCATCCTTAAATGCCGCCTCAAGCTTACAATCCGTAAGTATGGTAAGCGAATTAGGATTATAATTAAGAGTTCCGTCCTCATTAAGCTTACCCTTTTCTTCATCAACAATATTTTCATAAAGTCGAACCTCTGCATCTATGGCAGTCTGAGCGTCAACCCAATGAATCGTACCCTTAACTTTTCTTCCCTCAAAGCCTGAACCGCTTCTGGTTTCCGGATCATAGGTACAATGTATTTCCGTAACTTTACCGTTTTCATCTTTCTTATAATCAACACATTTTACAAAATAAGCGCCCTTAAGTCTTACTTCATTTCCCGGGAAAAGCCTGAAATATTTCTTTGGAGGCTCCTCCATAAAATCATCCCTGTCAATATAAAGCTCACGGCTAAAGGCAACCTTTCTTGTACCCGCCTGCTCATTTTCCTGATTATTCTCTATGTCAAAGTATTCTACCTGACCCTCTGGATAATTGTCGATTATAAGCTTTATAGGATCAAGTACAGCCATCATACGGTTGGCTTTCATCTTAAGGTCTTCTCTGATACAATACTCAAGCATTGCATAATCCGACGAGCTTTGAGCCTTTGAAACACCGGAAAGCTCCATAAATTTCTTAATTGACTCAGGAGTATATCCTCTTCTTCTCAATGCGGCTATAGACACAAGTCTCGGATCATCCCAGCCGTCAACAATACCGTCTTCAACAAGCTTTTTGATATATCTCTTACCCGTAACCACATTAGTAAGATAAAGCTTTGCAAACTCAATCTGTCTCGGTGGATTCGGATATTCAAGTTCATTTACCACCCAATCATATAAAGGTCTGTGATCTTCAAATTCAAGAGTACAAATGGAATGAGTTATTCCTTCTATGGCATCCTCTATCGGATGCGCAAAATCATACATCGGATAAATGCACCACTTATCTCCAGTATTATGATGAGTCATTCGTGCTATACGATAAATAACGGGATCTCTCATGTTTATATTCGGAGATGCCATATCTATCTTGGCACGAAGTACCTTTGAGCCGTCAGGAAACTCTCCGTTTTTCATACGCTCGAATAAATCAAGGTTTTCTTCAACGCTTCTGTCTCTGTATGGGCTGTTTTTTCCCGGGTTCTTAAAATCTCCTCTGTATTCTCTTATCTCATCCGCTGTAAGGTCACAAACAAAAGCTTTACCTTTCTTGATAAGCTTAACCGCAGCCTCATACATATCATCAAAATAGTCCGAAGCAAAATGAACCGTATCGCCGAAATCAGCTCCGAGCCATTTAATATCATCTATAATCGACTGAACAAATTCTGTTTTTTCCTTGGTAGGATTTGTATCATCAAATCTGAAATTAAACTTTCCGTTATATTCTTTCGCAAGTCCGTAATTTAAAAGTATTGATTTAGCATGTCCTATATGAAGATAACCGTTAGGTTCCGGCGGAAATCTTGTCACAACCTCCTTATATCTTCCCTCTTTTAAGTCCTTATCTATTTCCTGTTCAATAAAATTTTTTGAAATTACTTCGCCTTCCATATCTGCCTCCTAAACAAAATAAACCAAATGTAATAATATCATTAAACATGCTTATCGTCAATTTATTATTGAAGAAAGGCTTATAGGAATTTTTCCCATAAGCCTTATAATTCTATTTGTCCGAATCATCAGTAAATGCACTGTCTTTTTCGGCATCATAATTATCAGGGAAATCAAACTTGATCGTTTCAATTTCACCGGAAGTTTCTTCCCGGGTTTCTTTGATTTCTTCCTTGATTTCTTCGTTAAACGCCTCGACTTCTGCCTTTGTTTCTTCTGTCTTTCTTTCAGCTTCCTCGTTATCTTTTTTCTTAAAGTTCATTATTTGTATATTTCTGTCTTTTGCAACAGGCAATACCTTATTTATATCGGATTTTGATGTTTCATCCTTATTATCATTTACATCCCTATCCTCTTCATATGCCTTTCTTTCTTCTTCGTATACTGTTTCCTCATGATTTGCCTTATTTCTTTTTTCCGCTTTCTTAGTTTCAGGTTCAAAAATCATTTCGGATTCTTTAGATTTTTTTGATTTTTTAGCATATTTCTCATCGACATCCTCATCGAATGTCTCTTCATCTTCAATATCATCTTCGTCAAACTCATCTTTCGATCTAAGTATAACAATAAGCGTAATAATCGTTATAATTAAAAGAAATGTCAATATACCCAAGCCTACGCAAATAATACCCAGAGTCTTTTTTGTAAAAAATCCTCCATCATCATTTGATATAGGCTTTTCTTCAACCACCGGTTCAACAGGTGTGGCAATTGTTTCGGTTGCAACCTCTTCTTTAATCTCAGGCCTTTCGGTTTCAACATATCTTAAAAATGCCTTTTCCTTTTTATCATACCAATAAAAGCCTTCATCGCCTGCTATGTTGATAGCATATACAAGATATATATTTGCATCTTTTATATCATTTGATTTATAAACAACAACCTTTTCACCTATACCGCCCAGATCAAGCTCAGTCTTTTCAAACCCTTCCGGTATTTCAACTCCTTCAGGTGCTTCCGTAATAACATATCTGTTAAATTCGGATGAATACTCTCTGTATGGTATAAAGCTTTCCTTGTCTTTATCGTATATAAACCATTCCAACGCAGTCTCATCCGCATCAACCGACGCATCATTTTCTTCCGGAGTCTTCTCAAGACAAACCAATACTATCTTCTTATTTGGTGACTCAAAGGCAAGTACTTCCCAATCCTTATAGGTTGCTGTAATCTCATTATAGCCTTCAGGAATCTCAAGTCCCTTACTGCTTTGAACAAAGCTGTATTCTTTACCGTCTATGTTTGTCTTCGCATCACCTAAAACTTCTCCGGCTGCAACACTTAAGGTATAAACCTTAACTGCACCGTTTTCAGCAGTAACAGTAACCGTAACGGTATTTGCGCCCGGCTCGATAAGCCCCGCTCCCTTAACGGCTGTAGTTGCCTTTTCATCTTCCGCAACCGCACTGACAACCATACTGGTTACATCTTCATCAACCTGTACCGAATAAGATGTTGTGGAAGGTGAAAATGCCGGCTCAAGCGTTCCCGGTGAGATCTGCAGGCTCTTTAAATTACAATTTGAAGATCTTCCATCATCCTCGGTTGTAGTCTGATCATTATTTTGGTTATTATCACTGTTCTGATTATTATTTGATGTGGTAGCAACGGTTACCGAAGCTCCGGCATGACTAATCGAAAGCTGGTTATAGTTTATATCATAGCATTCGGAACCACTTGTTGAAATATAACAGGAACCGTTACCTATTGCCGTAAACGAAAGAGTTGTCGAACCTGCACCGGTTCCTACAAGTCTTATGGTTCCTCCGCCCCCGTTTGCCTGTGCCGAACCGCTTCCCGAGTTAAATTGCAAAACGCTTGCATCATATGATACGTAAATATCATAGGCTGAAATATCCGAACCATTCACACTTACTGTTGCACTTACACTACCTCCAATACTGGTTGAGCTTGACGAAAGTGCTATGCTGACAGATGCAGCAGCCTTTGAATCGATAACTCCGAAATTAAGACATATTACAAATGCCAAAATAAATGTAATAATTCTTTTCATTGTTTTCATATCATTCTCCATTCTACAACTTGCAGTTGTTATTTACGGTTATAATTTTAACGTTTAATTAACCTATGGTTTCAATACCTACTATATGTCTTTGAAGCTTTACTATATCAAGAACAGATACCTTTCCGTCTCCGTTCAAATCGCATGCAGCTGTAAGTGCCGCGTCTGCTGTATCAAGTCCGACTATAACTCTTTGTATTTTAACTATATCAAGAACTGATATCTTTCCGTCTCCGTTAACATCACCCTTGGAAGCACTCGTGCTTCCTCCCGAGGTGCCTCCCGATGAAGAAGCCGACATATCGGTTCCTATGGTTTGTGAACCGGCTGCCGCATTTCCTCTTACCACCGTAAGTGTATAAGTTCTTGTAGCGCCCGTCTGGGCAATTACATTTATCTTAATATAATTTGTACCCTCGATAAGATTTATCGTTCCGGTACCTGATACGGATGAGGTTGAAACTACAGGTGAACCGGATACAGTAATTGACGAAACCGATGAACCTACAATAAGCGAATAATCGGTAACATTGTTTACGGCAAATGTAGGTGTGATTGAATAACCACTTATACTAAGTGTTTTAAGCCAATTATTAGGATTTCCCGAATCGGCAGGTTTTACACATGCAGTTGCCGGCATGTTGCTGTAAACCGGTATCTTAAATACCATTGTAGATTCCAAAAGATTATTCGCCTTATAAGCTTTGTAATTAGTCTGGCTTTCCGTAGTCGGTGACTGAATATTTGACATATATTGGTGATTAAACAAATTACCGGTATATGTAACATTGAATTTCTGAGTATATAAAGTATCCTGACCTCTTTGAATATAAGATGCTCCGAGGTACTGTGCTCCACCTATAATACTTTTTGAAGCAGAATTCCATGGTCTTCCGTATGTACCCGTCTGTGATGCCCAGTATAATCCCTTTTCCACCGGCGAACCGTTTGCTGTATCAAAGGCACCAATATTGTAATAATTAAATATTCCCGGATATGACGAGCTTGTACCCTTGGCCGCCACTCCTCCGGTATTACCCATTTCGAGTTTTATTCTTGAAGCAATATGATAAGGACTCACTCCGCTCTGCGCCGCAGCCTCCATAATTATATCCGAATATTGTCTTGATTCTCCGGGAGGTGTTGCATTATACATAAATGATCCGTTAAGAATTGCCTCAACTCCCTGCTTATTTTGAACTCCGTCCTGATAAGAAAGGCTTTCAAAAACAAATACGAAGTTTTCGTAAAGATATGTTCGCGGATCAATATAATATCTGACAAGGTCGTCAGATGCCGCAAACCATATTTTTCCGTCAAATGGTGACCATGTATTTGTTGCCGGATTATAACCGACACCTATACTTCTCCAATTATAATGAGGTGCCGACGAGGCTCCGTAAATTAAATTCTTAACCTGTCCCTGCTTATTTACCTCATTGCTGATAAGGGTATTCCAGTCTATTCCGGTCTGAACGGCTTTAAATTGCCAATTCGGATGAATAGCATGGATATCTCTTAAAAGCACCTTATAGCTTTCCGGAAAACCTTCAGCTGAAAGCTGTGATTCAAAATCCGAATCCGAAAGAACCACATTGGCCGCCGGTGCTGCAGCGCCTCCGCCCTGTGAAGTTCCCCCGTCAGAGGAGGTACTACTGTTTCCATCGGTCAATGTTACAAACTGCGATGATACGTAGCCCGTATAGCTGTTTCCGTTATAAACAAGAGAAACCTTATACCATGCCGAATTGGTCGTATCCAAAACGGTAAGCTCATGTCCTCCGTTTAATTTTATTCCTTTTCCGTTTTCGTCCGTAACGGCATTTCCATTTGGTGCAACCCTGAAATTAACGTTGGTAACGCCGTCGGTTATTTTTCCTGCTGATGCGGCATATGAATTATTGCCGTTTTGTCCTATGTAAAAGATATTGATAATAAGAATAAATGTTAAAAGTATATAAATAATTTTTTTTCTTTTAAAACTCAACATATTAATCTCCATAAACGAGCATATGAACACAACAAATACCTAATCTATGATAGTATACCACGAAATATTGTATATTGCACCATTTTTTTACATTTTTTTAGCAAAACAAAAAATGAAGTATCTGTCAGACACTTCATTTTCTTAAAGCTGCTAACGGGAATCGAACCCGTGACCTCCGCACTACCAATGCGACGCTCTACCGACTGAGCCATAGCAGCTTATCTATATTAATATATAATATTAATACCTTTATTTAGTTAAAAGATTCATCTACTCGCTGAGCTTCCGACGAATTCTCTGTAAAGCATTATCCACTGATTTGTCCGATTTGTCAAGTCTTTGTGCAATTTCTTGATAAGAAAGCCCGCTAAGATAGTATTTTAGCACCTTTTTTTCAAAGGAACTTAGGGATTTTTCAATCATTTCGTTCAATGCTCTGCTTTGTTCCCTGGCAATTACCATGTCCTCGGGATTGGACACCTGGTTTTCATTTTCAAGATTATCCTCTATCTCATATCCATAATCTTCATTTTCGGTATAAATCGAAATATAAGTATTTAACGGAATATGTTTTTTTCTGTTTGAATTACTGATTGCCGTTTTAATCTGTCTTCTTATGCAAAGTGTGGCAAATGTGGAAAATGTCGCACCCTTATCAGCCTCAAAATCTCTCACAGCCTTAAACAGACCTATCATGCCTTCCTGCATCAGGTCTTCCGTTTCAGCTCCGATTATATAGACAGTACGTACTTCTCTTTTGACTATGCTGCCGTATTTTTTTATCATATACTCAATGGCATCATCGTCTTTTTTTGAAATTCTCGCAATTATCTCATCATCCGATAAGGCATCGTAATTTACACTCATTAAAAACTTATCCTTTCAATGCTTATCTGCCAAGTCTCTGCCTTACAACTTCATAGGCAAGAACACCTGCTGCCACGGAAGCATTAAGTGAATCTATATCTCCCATCATAGGGATTGAAACGACATAATCACATTTTTCCTTTACAAGTCTTCCTACACCCGAGCCTTCATTACCTATTACTATACCTATCGGTCCGGTCAGGTTTACATCATACATAATCTCTCCGCCCATATCGGCACATGCAAACCACATTCCTCTTTTCTTTAATTCGTCAATGGTCTGCGCAATGTTTGTCACCTTAGCCACAGGTGTATAATTTATGGCACCTGCCGATGCTTTAACTACTGTTGCCGTAAGACCGACTGCTCTTCTCTTTGGTATTATAATTCCGTGAGCTCCGCTAAGATTTGCGGTTCTTATAATCGCTCCGAGATTATGCGGATCCTCTATTTCATCAAGAATAAATATAAAAGGCTGCTCACCCTTTTCCTCCGCTTTGGCAAATATATCCTCAAGTTCAGCATATTGGTAAGCCGAGCAAATTGCCATAACACCCTGATGCTTACCGGTTTTTGACATTTGATCAAGCTTTTCCTTTGAAACAAAATTAACGATAGCATCATTTTTCTTTGCATCTCTTAAAATCGAACTTATAACTCCATCCTTGAGTCCGTTTTGAACATAAAGCTTATCAACGGTTTTCTTTGCACGAAAAGCTTCAAGGACAGCATTTCTGCCCTCTATAAGATGTATATTTTCTTCCGAATATGAATTATTATCCTTTTGATTATTATTTGACATATCTAAATTTAACAGCCCTAACTGTTCCTTTCATAAAAAAGCCCTAGAGCTTACCCTCTCGTTCTGCCTTAGCAACCTTATCGACAAGCTTTTTAATAGCACGCTTAAGCTCATCATTTTCCTGCTTAAGTACATTAATATCGTTAAGCACCGGATCAGGCAAATGAATCTGGTCAAGATCAAGCTGCGGAAGTCTCACATCCTCACGCTTAACCACACGTCCCGGAATACCTACTACCGTAGAATTAGGCGGAACCTCGGAAAGAACAACCGAACCTGCACCTATCTTGGAATTATCGCCTACGGTAAATGAACCTATTACCTTTGCTCCGGCACTGATCATAACATTATTTCCGATTGTCGGATGTCTTTTCCCTGTTTCTTTACCCGTACCTCCGAGAGTAACGCCCTGATAAAGAGTTACATTATTTCCTATTATAGCTGTTTCTCCAATAATAACCCCGTTTCCGTGGTCAATAAAAAAACCTTCACCGATTGTCGCACCCGGATGTATCTCGATACCGGTTTTTCTGGCGGCACGTTGCGAAATAACTCTTGCTCTGAAAAAATGGCCCTTAAGATAATGCTTATGTGCCTTTCTATAGCTGTATAATGCTCTAAAAGACGGATATAATAATACCTCTAAGTCATTTTTTATAGCCGGATCTCTTTCCCTTATTATTTTTACCTGTTCCTTATAATACTTAAACCAAGACATCTTATTCACCGAAATCATATTATATATATAATATGTTGCTTTCTTAAGTTTGTTATATATTATGCCAATTTATATGTTTTCATTTTTATCCAGATAAAGCCTTATTATTTTATCCGTAAAATACTCCAGCCTGTCTTTATTACCTTTAAGATAAAGATAACCCAATAATGCTTCAAGTCCCGTCGCTTTCCTATACTCGCTCCTTGTAGCATTTTTAGCCTTGGAATGAGCATTGGCATTTCGTCCGCGCTTATAAATATCCATTTCTTCCTCAGAAAGCTCGTCAATAATAATATCGACAAATTCCGACTGATTTACGGCATTAACTATACGTGTTACATCTTTATGATACTTATATGTCTGTTTATTTACATTTCCGACAAAATATGCTTTTACCATAAGGTCGAGAACACTGTCTCCCAGATATGCAAGCGAAAGAGGCGAATACTGATAAGCATTCACTTCTTCCTTTACTTCCGGAAGTATAGGCATTACTTCACTTTTATCAATAATACTCTTGTTTAAGCTCTCTTCCATCTTACACCTTCTCTTGTATCTTCAAGGATTATGCCCTGTTCAAGAAGTGAATTTCTTATTTCGTCAGCTCTTGCAAAATTCTTATCTTTTCTTGCCTGCTGTCTTTCCTCTATAAGCTTTTCTATATCTGCATCAAGAAGCTCAGCCTCTGTCTTTGCTTTAATTCCGAGTACATCGCAAAGCTTAACTATAACATCATAAATCTTTTGCGCAAATTCCTTGCTTGATTTATCATTAACATTGGTATTGGCATACTTAACAAGCTCAAAAATAACGGAAATTGCATCAGCGGTATTAAGATCATCATCCATAGCTGCATCAAATCTTTCAATAAATCCGTCTATATCCTTGAGTTTTTCGTTTTCATCCGCACTAAGAGCTTCTGCCCCCGCAGCATTAATCATCTCATCAAGCCTTGAAACAGCGGTTTTAATTCTTTCAAGAGATGATTTTGCCGACTCAACAAGATCGTCCGAGAAATTAAGCGGACTTCTGTAATGTGCAGAAAGCATGAAGAATCTTATAATCTGTAAATCATATTTCTCGCTTATTTCTCTTACAGTGAAGAAATTACCGAGAGACTTTGACATCTTTTCATTATTTATCTTCAAAAATCCGTTGTGCATCCAATATCTTGCGAATTCGGCATCATTTGCAGCCTCACTTTGAGCTATTTCATTCTCATGATGAGGGAAAATCAAATCTTCTCCTCCGGCATGTATATCAATTACATCTCCGATATATTTTTTTGACATAACCGAACATTCAAGATGCCAGCCCGGTCTTCCATCACCCCAAGGTGAAGACCAGAAAGGTTCTCCTTCTTTCTTTGGTTTCCAAAGAACAAAATCAAGCGGATCTTCCTTTTCTTCTTCTCCCGAAACCTTAAGATCCCTGAAACCGCTTCTTAAGTCATCGATATTTTTCTTGGAAAGCTTACCGTAATCCGAGAACTTTCTGGTTCTGAAATAAACCGTTCCGTTTACCTCATAAGCATAACCCTTTTCTATGAGTACCTTGATCATCTCCTGCATATCGTCTATTTCTTCGGTTGCCTTAGGATGAGTGGTCGCTTCCCTTACATTTAAGCCCTCCATATCCTTCTTGCATTCTTTTATAAATCTTTCGGAGATAACTGACGCCTCAACGCCTTCTTCATTTGCTTTCTTTATTATCTTGTCATCAACATCAGTAAAATTCGAAACATAGTTAACATCATATCCCTTATATTCAAGATATCTTCTCAGGGTATCAAAAACAATCATAGGTCTTGCATTACCGATATGAATATAATCATAAACGGTAGGTCCGCATACATATATACCGACCTTTCCTTCGTTTATCGGCTTAAACTCGTCCTTATGTCTTGTCAGCGTGTTATAAATCTTCATAAAATATCCTCTTTTCAATAATATAATATAGATATGTGTGTCACATATTTCTTTTTACCAATGTTACATACATTTTTTATCAATAAAGTGTATTTTAATATAAAAATATAATAATGTAAATATTTTATTTTTTACTTTTTTATCCGGACTGTTTCTATTCGCTTATGAGAATGTTAAGTATCTCATTACTTCTTGTTACGAAAGCAGTCATTTCTTCCGGTGAAAGAGGCTTATTTGCAAGAACAGCCAAATCATAAAGCTGACAGCAGATTGTATTGCTATGCTCTCCATCAGGATTATCAAGAACATATTTAACAAGCTTGTTATTGGCATTTAATACAAGTGTTTCACCTTCGCTTCCGAACATATCAGGATTCATACCCGGCATACTGTAGGCCTTCATCATCTCAGCCATACGACGCGACTCTTCCGTAAGTGTAAGCATAGATGATACGTTTGCATTTTTAAGACTTTCAACCTTAACATTAAGCTTTTCTTTTCCTGTGGCCTTTTTGAAAATCTCTGTGAGCTTATCCGTATATTCTTTCGCCTGTTCTTCAGAAAGTGCTTCACCTACAAAATTATCGGCAAGATCGGCATCTATACGAAGGAACTTAACATTTTCATTCTTACTTTCAAGATGTGTAATGTAAGGATTATCAATATTTTCTGTAAGATAAACGGCATCAATACCCTCTTCCTTGAACATATTGATATATTGTGACTGAGCAACCTCATCACTTACGTAAAATACCTTGTTTTCGTACTTTTCCTTACCTGCCTCAAGATACTCCGGCAATGTAAGATACTTGCCCTCAAGGTTCTTAAAGAGCATATAGTCTGTCATCTTCTCACAGAACTTGTCATCTCTTAAGCATCCGAACTTGATGAACGGACTAACATCATCCCAATATTTTTCGTATTCTTCCTTATCGGTCTTGCACATACCGGAAAGCTTATCTGCAACCTTCTTGGTAATATAATCCGAAATTTTCTTAACCGAACCGTCATTTTGAAGTGCACTTCTTGAAACATTGAGCGGTATATCCGGACAATCGATTACACCCTTAAGCAAAAGAAGGAATTCCGGGATAACTTCCTTAATGTTATCAGCTACGAATACCTGATTATTGTAAAGCTTTATAGTACCTTCAAGCTGATCGTATTGCGGATTAATCTTAGGGAAATAAAGTATACCCTTTAAATTAAACGGATAATCCATATTAAGATGTATCCAGAACAAAGGCTTCTTAAAGTCTAAGAACAAATGCTGGTAAAAATCAATATATTCCTCATCTGTACAATCCTTAGGATTCTTAAGCCAAAGCGGATTTGTGTTATTTAAAGGAACTTCCTTCTTCTCTTCTTCCTTTTCATCATCCTTTTCACTATCCTTTGAGGCTTCGTCCTTCTTGTCGGCTTTGTCAGCCTTCTTATCATCACCTACAAGGTCATCTTCCTCGGTTGTATCAATCTCGATAACCTTATCTTTATCCTTTTTCTTTGCCTTTGCCTCTTCTTCTTTCTTCTTTTCTTCCTCCTCAGCCTTATCCTCGTCGGTGAAGTAAATATTGTATGGCATAAATGAACAATACTTTTGGATAACCTCTCTTATACGGTATTCATTTGCAAACTCATAGCTGTCTTCATTAAGATAAAGAGTAATTGCAGTACCTCTTATTTCATCATCGCTTTCACTCATAGAATAATCAGTTCCGCCGTCACATTCCCAAAATACAGGTTTTGCGTCTTTCTTATATGAGCATGTCTCGATGGTTACTCTGTCGGCAACCATAAATGCAGAATAAAATCCTAAGCCGAAATGACCTATAATCTGATCATCATTTGACTTATCCTTATACTTGTTTATAAAATCCGTAGCACCTGAAAATGCTATCTGATTTATATATTGCTCAACCTCATCCTCAGTCATTCCGAGTCCGTTATCCACGAAGGTAATGGTCTTATCCTTAGGTGACGCATATACATCTATTCTGTATTCCTCTCCTTCAACCTCTTCAAACTCGCCCATAAGTGCAAGCTTCTTTAACTTTGTTATCGCATCGCAGCCGTTTGATATAAGCTCCCTTATAAATATATCGTGATCTGAATACAACCACTTCTTAATAATCGGGAAAATATTTTCGCTGTTAATTGATAAGCTTCCCTTCTTTTCCATTTTTACATTCCTCCTGTTTCAATAAAATATTACATATTAAAAGAACACGCCTTAACAAATAACCATACATATAAGTGTGTTCTTAATCTCTGTAATCTAATATAATACTGCCTGTTTGTAATGTCAAGAAAAAATTAGCACTCAACCAAGTCGAGTGCTAATTGCATTGATATGACAAGGCTCATACAACCCGTCGCATATTTTATCCTTTATTTTTTCTCAACATTTTGAATATCCCTGTACCACTCATAGTAAGGTGAAGTATCGGGAAGTGAATCAACATTAACTCGTTCTGTTGATATAACCAATGCATTCATACGCTGATATGCCGGAAGCTCCACTCCCCAATCAAAAACTATATCATAGCTCTTTTTATATACAGACTTGAGATAATCTCTATCATTGCTTTTTTCACTTTCTATAATAAGACTGTCCAGATCTGCATCTGCTATACGCATACGATTTTTTATAATTTCCTGATCCGGATCATCAGGGTTTATACCTGAATAATATCCGCTACGCATATTTGGAGAAGAAAGCGTTGACCATCCTCCGCACCACATGTCTACTTTTTCTTCATCAATTGAAGTCCATAAATCTTCGCCTGTTTCATCTACATCAACTATAACAAGCGAAATACCCATTTGGGCAAGGTCACTTTGTGCATTTAAAAGTGCATTATATAAACAATGATAGCCTTTTCCTCCCGCAAAAATCCAGATCTCGTATTCCATCGATGCTCCCTCGGGAGCACTTATAATCTTACCGTCTTCCACAACATATCCTGCCGCCTCAAAAAATCCGAGAGACGCCTGCTTTGCCGCAGCAACTCTTTCATCCGGCGGTGTATTTTCATCATACAAGACATTATTATCAACATCTTTTGAATATGCTGTTTCATAACCTGCATCACCCTTTTGAGGTGCAGCCCAACTCGAATCCGGTATAGGATAATTTATTATATGTGCCGTATCACCATAGAACGCATCAACGGATTCATCCCTATATACGGAAAACAATGTCATAAAAGCTTTTCGTAAATATTTCGATTCAGCTGATGAACTGTCCTCACCTACCTTAATCCGGTTTGCACAAATCGAAATATATCCATATCCCATATTATCCTCGAGAAAGGTTGTTGCCTTATCACCGGTTATTTCACCATTGCTGTTTGCTGCTTCGAGACTGCCCTTTTCCTCCAGACTATATGAAACTTTTGTTATGTCAGTTACTCCGTCATAAACCTTATTCAAGTAAAAACCGTCTCGTTCACTTATCATTATAAGCTTTTTACATTTCGGAACACCTTTGTAATAATGCTCGTTTGCTTTAAAATAAAGTATACCATTTTTATTCTCCGTCACTTCATACGGTCCGGCTCCCAAAGGTACACTTTCCTTTTCACGTATCTTTGATATGTCGCCCTTATCAAATCCAAATTTGTTATTATCATAATCATATTTGCTTAAATCACCATAATAATGTAAAGGAGCTATTTCAAAACTAAAGCACTCATATTTAGATGTGGTTGTTATGCAAAAGCTATAATCACCTGTTTTTTTGATTCCCTCTATGGATGCAACGGATTCATCATTCAAATATTCCTCAAGACCTTTTATCCTAAAGCCTTTAAAATAATCATAAATTCCATCATAAGACGGATCCAAAATTACGTATATTGAAAAAATAGCATCATCGGCAGTGAGTTTTTCACCATCGGAAAAATATATATCATCTCTTAAATCATAATTATAATCATATGTTCCGTCATCATTTTGTGAAACAGTCATATCGGCTATACCGTAATAAGTATAATCTTTTCCGTCATAGCTTCTTGTCTCACCGGTTTTTCCCAAGTATATATACTGATTATCTCTATCCATTTCAAGCAGTGATACATTTACCATACTTGAAGCATCTTTATCATACGTACTGAAACCTCGATAAAAAGGATCAATGTTTGTTATTACACCATTTAAACTTACAACAAGTGTATCACTGTCATTTACGATTGCTTCCTCTTCAGTGCCAACCTCTGTCGTGGCATCATTTGCGGTTGCGATTTCGATTTCTGATTCTGTCGTAGGTATATCCGGTTTGCTAAATTCCTTTTTCTTTTTTTCTTCTTTACCGCAGCCTGTGAGTAAAGTAATAGACATCGCAAATATAAGCGAAGCTGCTTTAATTTTATTTACCGTTTTCTTCATCAAAATCCATCTCCCCTCTACGTTATGATAAAGTGACAGTCATTATTTAAATATAATACTTTTCCACTGTCTTATCCCAAAGATCTTCCAAAGTCTTATCCATAGTAAACACATTAAGTGATGTACCGGTCGTTATCGAAAGCCTGTTTTCCGAATATATAACATTCATAAAAAGTGCTCTTACATTATCAGGATGTATAGGAATGTTATTCATCTCTATCAAACGATTAACATTATCCTTATTGAACATAAGTATAAGCTTCATCTTGACAGGAAGTTTTCCGTCTTTCATAAAACCCAGTACAGTCTTTTTTATATCCCGCCAGCATATATATTCCTTTTCCGGCAATTCATTAAACTCTTCTTCACTATAATAATTCCTATTTATCTTTCCGTCTATATCATAAGATATGGCTGAATCAAGCTTTACCGAGAAAAGATAAAAGCTTTCATATCGTTCTTCCGTGAAGAGTCCGTTTAAATATTCCTTTATTTCTTTAATTTCATTAATATCAAAGTTTTTCACATTTTCACCTGTTACTTGTTAAGATTTATGGTCATAATATAATAATCACCGTATTTTTCGGGACTGTATGTAAAGGAGGAAATCCCCTGCACATTTGCGATTTGTGACATATCATATGTATCTTTATCATAATCCGTAAGAACATATTCCATGGTTCCGTTAGGGTCTCTTAATGCAAAGAATTCCACCTTTGCCTTAAAATCCATATATCCTCCTATGGCATTGTTTTTCTTAAAATAATTATATGACATATCCTGACATGCTTCATAGTCTGTTTTGGTCCAATCGTGGGTATCATCCATTATATCATCGGTAACATTAAAAAACTGATGACCTGCAAATTCTCCCCGATCCGGGACCGGATCATCCCAGGTCGAATCAACCTGATACCAGCTACCGTCAAGCTTAACTCTGTTCCATGCATGAAGTTCTCCGTTTGCCCATCCTGTCATAATATCACTTTCTACTCCTACGCAATTAAGCAAAAGCGCCATAGCCTCAGCATATCCGTTACAAACCGCTTTCCCCTGAACAAGTGCTCCGTATGCTCTGTATGCATAATCATTTGAGTAATCCTCATATCCGTATTCGCAATGCGTAACTATATAATCATGTATAGCAAGTTCTTTTTCATAATCCGTCATATCCGGCTCAATTATCTTATTTATTATTTCATCAACTCTTTCATAAAGCTTCATTGCCGCCGGTCTGTCTGACGGTATGCCGTTTCCGTTGACATATTTTTGATAAACAAAATAATTGTCGGAAATTTCATAAAAGAAACGTACCTTCATACCATGTCTGCTTTTTTCAAGCACCGAGTATTGACTTACATTTCCGTTAAGACTGCATATATAGTCATTTATTCCGGATAAATCGTCGGCAGTTAAATCCTTAATATAGAAATCACCGTTCTTCTTTCCCTCATCTATCTGGTCACTTATCATCTTTGTAAGCTCTGCCATGTCACCGGTTGTCTGGTCGGGATGAAAATATGAACCGATATCCCAGCTGTACATATATGCTATAAATATAACAATAACAACCGCAAGCGGTACAAGTAAATATAATTTTGAACCTCTGTTTTTCATCAACTATTCCTCGTTATCATCATCAGTATCATCATCTTTTTTATTTATCATTTTCCCGGTTATAATAAGAACAACCGTAAGAATAACCGAAATAATAAGACAAATCGCTACAAGAAGCGGTTTGCTGCTGTCTCCCGTGGCTGCAAGCAACATAGTCAAAATACTGTTCATAAAATCGACCTCCGACAATTAAATAATACTAAAACATATTCATTATAAAGCCATGATAAAAAATAATCAAATTCTTTTTATGCACTTGCCACATTTATAACGTTGTTGTACAATATCATAGTAATTTTTTAATGATTATTTCAATCATTATATCTATTATTATATATTAATTCGAATGTGAGGAATAGGAATATGGCTCAGCTTTGGGGTGGTCGTTTCACTAAGGAAACCGACCAATTGGTTTATAATTTTAACGCTTCAATATCCTTTGATCAAAAATTCTATAAGCAGGATATACGCGGAAGTATAGCTCATGTAACCATGCTTGCTGCTTCAGGCATTCTTACCGAGGATGAAAAAAATAAAATAATCGATGGATTAAACGGTATCCTTAATGATGTTGAATCCGGAAAACTTGAAATCTCCGATAAATATGAGGATATACACAGCTTTGTAGAAGCAAACCTTATCGACCGTATCGGTGATGAAGGCAAAAAGCTTCATACAGGTCGTTCAAGAAACGATCAGGTTGCTCTTGATATGAAACTATATACACGAGATGAGCTTCTTGAAGTAAAAGGACTTGTAATCTCACTCATAAAAGAACTTCATCAGCTTATGAAAGCAAATGTTGATACATATATGCCGGGCTTTACCCACCTTCAAAAAGCCCAGCCCGTAACCTTTGCGCATCACATAGGCGCTTATATGGAAATGTTCAAAAGAGATTTAAGCCGTATAAATGATATTTTCGAAAGAATGAATTACTGTCCTCTCGGAGCCGGAGCTCTTGCCGGAACTACCTATCCTCTGGACAGAGAACTTACGGCAAAGCTTCTTGATTTTAACGGTCCAACCTTAAACAGTATGGACTCAGTATCGGACAGAGATTATATTATTGAAATGCTTTCGGCGTTTGCTACAATTATGATGCACCTTTCCAGATTTTCAGAAGAAATAATAATCTGGAATTCCAACGAATACCAGTTTATCGAGCTTGATGATGCATACAGCACGGGAAGTTCCATTATGCCTCAAAAGAAAAATCCGGATATAGCGGAACTCGTACGAGGAAAGACCGGACGTGTGTACGGTGCTCTTTCTTCAATACTCACTACCATGAAAGGTATTCCTCTTGCCTACAATAAGGATATGCAGGAAGATAAAGAGCTTACATTTGATGCAATAGATACCGTCAAGGGTTGCCTTGCTCTTTTTACCGGCATGATCAAAACCATGAAGCTTAACAAAGCCAATATGGAAAAAAGTGCCATGAACGGCTTTACCAATGCAACCGATGCAGCCGATTACCTTGTTAACCACGGTGTTCCTTTCAGAGATGCTCACGGAATAGTCGGACAGCTTGTACTCTATTGTATCGAAAAAGATAAGTCATTGCTTGATATGAGTTTGGATGAATACAAATCCATAAGTCCTGTTTTCGAAAATGACATCTATGATGCAATAAGTCTTAAGGCCTGCGTTGAAAAGAGAAATACGATTGGTGCTCCCGGTAAGGAAGCGATAGAAAAAGTAATATCAATAAATGAAGATTATATAAATTCACTTTAATAATAAAAAAATTAATATATTAAAGAAAACATATTAGTAAAGAAGGTAATAACATGAATAATACTGACAAAGCAAAATTAGACGTTGCAAAAAGAATGCTTAAAGGAAAAATTGAGGTTGATGAAGTAGTACTTATGACCGGTATTGATAAAAAGATCATTGAAGATTTAAACGAAGAAATCAATCCAAAGAATTCTGATGCAGCAATACTTGAGAATCTTGACAACGTAGACCTTGATATCGGACAGCTTCTATATGACGACCTTCCGGCAGAGGACGAAGAACTGGAAGGCTTCAAAAAACAGTAATATATAAGCATGCGGAATTATTTCAAATAATTCCGCATGCTTTTTATTGCGCTCTTCTCAAGGCGGCTTACCTGTGCCTGTGATATAGCAATTTCATCAGCTACCTCTGTTTGTGTTTTGCCTTCGAAAAATCTTAATTTAATTATATTAAATTCTCTGTCGTCAAGTCTGTCCATTGCATCCTGAAGCGACATATTTTCAACCCAGTTTTCCTCTCTGTTTTTCTTATCACTTATCTGATCCATCAAAAACAACACATCCTGTCCTTCCTGATATACGGGTTCAAACAATGACATAGGTGTTGCAATTGCATCCAATGCATTTATTATCTCATCTTCCGGCAATTCCACTTCTTTTGCAATTTCAGAAACAGTAGGCTCTCTGTCTAATTTTTTAGTAAGAATATCCTTAGCATAAATCGCCTTGTACGCTATATCCCTTAACGATCTTGATACCCGTATAGCATTATTATCCCTCATATATCTTCTGCATTCACCGATAATCATCGGTACTGCGTAAGTTGAAAATTTTACATCCATGCTTCTGTCAAAGTTATCAATCGCCTTAATCAGACCTACACATCCGACCTGGAAAAGATCATCCGCATTATCTGCGTTATTTCCGGCAAATCTTTGAATCACACTCAAAACAAGCCTTAAGTTTCCTTTTATAAACTCTTCTCTTGCAATCTTATCGCCCTTATCTATACGCTCAAACAAGGCTTCCTTTTCTTCTTCGGAAAGTAATGGAAGTCTCGATGTATTAACTCCGCAAATAACTACCTTATTAAGTGCCATTTTTAATTCCTCCAAAGTACAACATGTATACATTAAAGGATTCACATTTGCGAGGCATTCTATTCAATTATTTATATGGCAGATTATGTTATTTCATATTTAATAAAAAAATCCCGTTGGGCATTATCATCTTAATCTTAATGACATTGCTCAACGGGTTTTTCTTTTTATATTTACTGCTGATTATCTTCAAGCATTTTAACCTTTGTATCATAAAGCTTCTTTGATAAATCCACATAATGTACATGCGGATTCTCATATCGCTGCTCTTCTTCCCAGACCTTATTCTTAAGCTGGTCAGCTACAAAAGCTTTAATTTCTTTCAAGTCAGGCGATTTGTAAACAAGCTCACCGTTTCTGAAAACAGGAACCTGAAGCTCTTTCACATCGACATCCTTAAATTCCATTTTCTTCCAAGGCTTCTTAGGATCAACATAAGCAAAAGGCTCGTCACCCTTAACCTCTTCATCATAAAATGTAATCAAATCTGCAATCGCATAACCTGTTTCTCTGCTGAAAATTCTCCAAAGCTTCTTCTTACCCGGATTTGTAATCTTCTCAACATTTTCGGAAATCTTAATCTTAGGTATAAAATCCTTATCAGTACTGTCTTTAACGGCACAAAGCTTATATACACCACCAAATACAGGATCCGACTTTGATGTAATCATTCTCTCTCCGACACCATAAGAATTAATTTTTGCACCCTGCTTATTAAGCGATCTTATAAGGTACTCATCGACACTGTTTGATACAACAACATTACAATCTTCCATGCCGTTTTCATCAAGTCTTTTTCTGATTTTCTTTGAAAAATATGCAAGGTCTCCGCTGTCGATTCTTACACCCTTAAGTCTTTTACCCATTGGTTCAAGAACTTCCTTAGCAACCTTTATAGCATTTACAAGACCACTCTTTAAAATATCATACGTATCTATAAGCAATACACAATTATCAGGATAAACCTCAGCATATGCCTTAAATGCTTCATATTCATTATCAAAAAACTGAACCCAGCTATGAGCCATGGTTCCGATTGCCGGCACACCAAACATCTCATCGGCAAGTACGGTTGCAGTCGCTGCTGCACCACCGATATATGCAGCTCTGGCGCCAAGAGTTGCCGCATCAGCTCCATGTGCACGTCTTGCACCGAATTCCATAACAATTGAGCCTGTATCTCCGGCAGCACGACAGATTCTTGATGCCTTTGTTGCTATAAGCGACTGGAAATTAATCGTAAGAAGTAACATAGTTTCAAGCATCTGAGCCTGAATAACAGGTGCTGTAACCGTTACAAGCGGAGTGTTCGGATAAACTATGGTTCCCTCAGGAACGGCATCAATATCGCCTGTAAACTTAAAGTTTTTAAGATAATCAAGAAACTCCTCACTGAATTCTCCTTTTGAACGAAGATATTCTATATCCTCTTCGCTGAAGGAAAGATTTTTTACATAATCTATGAGTTGTTCAAGTCCTGCAGATACAACAAAACCGCCATTGTCAGGATTGTCACGATAAAACATATCAAATACCGCAATCTTATCCTTGTGACCCTTTTGAAAATATCCATTGGACATTGTAAGCTCATAGTAGTCCATAAGCATTGTAAGATTTCTCACTTCTTTTGTTCCTCCCTTATATTTATATTTAATTCGTTAAATAATTCAAATTAACTGTTCTGCATCGCACGCTTAGCACGCATACGAAGTGTAGGATCAAGTATCTTCTTTCTGATACGAATATTTTTCGGAGTAATCTCCAATAGTTCATCTGTATCTATGAAATCAAGTGCCTGTTCAAGACTAAGTATCTTCGGAGGTGTGAGCTTAAGAGCCTCATCTGAACCTGAAGCACGTGTATTGGTAAGCTGTTTTTTCTTACATACATTAACTTCAATGTCTTCTGTCTTTCCACACTGTCCTACAACCATTCCGCCATAAACATGTTCACCCGGTCCTATAAACAATGTTCCTCTTTCCTGTGCATTGAAAAGTCCGTAGGTAATCGCTTCTCCTGCTTCAAATGCAATAAGAGAACCCTGACTTCTGTATGACATATCTCCTTTATAAGGCTCATAGCCTTCAAATAATGTATTTATAATTCCGTTACCCTTTGTAGCAGTAAGGAAATCGCCTCTGAATCCGATAAGTCCGCGGGATGGTATAAAAAATTCAAGTCTCGTAGTTCCCGTACCTGTCGGAGCCATACCCTGAAGCTCACCCTTACGGTTATTAAGCATATTTATTACTGTTCCGGCAAATTCATCCGGCACATCGATTACCGCAAGTTCAAAAGGCTCGAGCTTCTTACCCTTTTCGTCTTCTTTATATATAACCTCGGCCTTACTTACGGCAAATTCATAGCCTTCTCTTCTCATATTTTCAATAAGAACCGAAAGATGAAGCTCACCACGGCCAGAAACCTTGAAGCACTCTGTAGTTTCAGTTTCTTCTACACGAAGCGAAACATCGGTATTAAGTTCTCTGAAAAGTCTGTCTCTTAAATGTCTTGAAGTAACAAACTTTCCTTCCTTACCTGCAAGAGGTGAATCATTTACCATAAAGTCCATTGAAATGGTAGGCTCTGAAATCTTCTGGAAAGGAATAGGTTCAGGATTTTCAGGTGAACAAATAGTATCGCCGATATGTATATCCGAGATGCCTGAAATTGCTACGATTGAGCCAATTCCCGCCTCATTTACTTCAATCTTATTAAGTCCGTCAAACTCGTATAACTTTCCTATTTTAACTTTTACTTTTTTATCAAGCTCATGTGCATTAACTATCACGCATTCCTGATTAAGCTTAAGACTACCGTTATCTACCTTACCGACACCTATTCTTCCTACATACTCATTGTAATCAATCGTACTTATAAGAACCTGTGTACCGGCATCAGGATCTCCCGAAGGTGCAGGTATTGAATTAATAATAGTTTCAAATATCGGCTTCATATCAGTTCCGCGCTCATCTGCACTGTATGAAGCGTATCCGTCTCTTGCGGAAGCATAAACAAACGGACAATCAAGCTGTTTTTCATTTGCATCAAGCTCTATCAAAAGCTCAAGTACTTCTTCTTCAACCTCGGCAGGTCTTGCCTCCGGTCTGTCTATCTTGTTTATACATACGATAACATTAAGATCAAGCTCCAATGCTTTTTTAAGAACAAATTTAGTCTGTGGCATTGCACCTTCAAAAGCATCAACAACCAAAATAACTCCGTTAACCATTTTAAGAACACGTTCAACCTCTCCGCCGAAATCAGCATGTCCCGGAGTATCAATAATATTAATCTTTGTATTTCCATAAGTAACGGCTGTATTCTTTGAAAGGATTGTTATTCCTCTTTCTCTCTCAATATCATTTGAATCCATTACTCTTTCCGCAACTTCCTGATTCTCACGAAATACTCCGCTTTGTTTTAAAAGCTCATCCACGAGAGTTGTTTTACCATGGTCTACGTGTGCAATAATGGCTACATTTCTTACATCATCTCTTGTTATCTTCATCTTAAAACCTCTTTAAATGCTTTCTAATTTATATAATAACATATCAAAACTTTGTTATTTTATCATAGTATATATGAATTTTCAAGAAAAAAGTATCGTCCGAACCCACCAAAAAAGGTGCCATGCAAATTATTTACATGGCACCCGTTATTATTATAATCTATAACTTGAAGAAAGCTATCTGTTTTCTTAATTGTTCCGCAACAGTCTGAAGACTTACCGCATTTTGCGAAATAACCTGGAAAGTTGAATTCAATTCTTCCATAGAAGCATTTGTTTCCTCGGTTGAAGCAGCATTTTCTTCCGAAATTGCCGACAAATCTTCCATAATGCTGATAAGGCCTTCCTTTGTAACATTTATGGTATTTGCCTTTTCTCCCGTATCAACAACCGAGCCCTGAACCCTTGTAGCATTCTCCGAAAGAGCATTCATATCTTCTCTGGTTAGTACTATCTTATCTGACTGAGTTTCAAATTCTTCAACAAGCGAATCAACAGTCTGAACAGAGCTTATCGAATCTTCAACCAGCTTCTGGGTAACCTCTTCTATCTTAAGAACAGCATCCTGAGACTGGATTGCAAGATTTGATATCTCCGAAGCAACAACCGCAAAGCCTCTTCCTGTTTCACCTGCTCTTGCAGCCTCTATGGTCGCATTAAGCGAAAGGAGATTCGTTTGGTCTGCTATATCGGAAATAATTTGTGTCATTTGGGATATTTCCTGAACCGAATTAGCTGTATTTTCAATTACGCTTCTTATTGAACTGACAGCTCTTGTAACATCACCATTTTGTGCAAGCAAGTCATCCATAGCCTCCATAGCTCTGTCACTTGCTTTCTTCATACTGTCAACAAGGTCATTTAATGTATTAATATTTGAAGTTATTCCGTCTATATCTTCACCAATCTGTCCGGTGTTTTCATTTGATGTCTGAACACTTTCAGCTTGTGAAAGAGAACCCTTTGTTATATCTTCTACAGCAGATACAACCTGGTTCGAAGCCTCAGCGGCATTTGATGCCGATAATGAAAGGTCATATCCAGAAGCTTTTATCTTCTCAGCAAGATTTTTGGTATTTCCGATAACCTCCGAAAGCTTATCCTTCATATCGGATACTGCCCTTGCAATCGAACCTATTTCATCGGGTCTCTTAAGCAAAACATAAGGTACTTCTAATTTAAGATCACCTTCCGATATTGTTTTTATATTATCGGCAAGCATATTCATTTTTCCCGAAACAAGACCTGCAAGTGAAAATCCTATGGTACAGCTGATTGCACTGAATGCAATAATGGCAAGTACTATCTTCTTAACAAGACCTGATATATCATCCTTAACATCAATGGACGGACGTCCGGTAAATACCATACCTATTATGCTTCCGTCAGGATTACGTAAAGGTATATAATATCCGTAATAATCCTTATTTCCTATCTTTAAATTATCGGAATAATAATCTGTTCCCTTCTCAAGAACGTCCAAAACATCCGGAACTGTTATATTTGTACCAACCATCCTTTTACCGTCTTTATCAACAAGTGTTGTCATCCTTCTTGTATCATCGATAAACAAGGTATAATCCAGCTTCGTTTTCTCATGCATCGCATCAAGCTGTTCCTGAAGTTCTTCCTGAACCTCGACGCCACCTTTGCTTAGGACTTCTCCGTCCAGCTTCCAATCTCCGTCATATTCGTTCGAAAGTTCATCTTCAAGCTGAACAGCCCCTACCATAAGTTCTTCTCTGGTAAACTTAAGCACCATACCCTTTGCTGTTTTTATACCTATAATACCTACAAGTACTGCGGTAATAATCAAAGCAATCGCAGAACAGACTATTATTTTTACAATAACTTTTTCCCTGATTTTACTCATAATACATTATCCTTCCCTAAATAGTATTTGATAACGGTCAAATATGAATCCGTCGACTGATTATCATTTATCCTTCAAATCAATAAAATACCCAAAAAACTGTATTTATTATATCATTTTTATGGTTTATTGTCACTATTTATTTGTTATATATCACCTTAAAAACCAGGGATAAAATAATCAAAATAATTATGAATAATACTCTACTCCCGACTCAAATATCTTTTGATCCTGCTCACCGTAAATATTTATGGCAACAGCATCATCACGACGCTCCGAATGAGCCATCTTTCCGAGTATTCTTCCATCCGGACTTGTTATTCCTTCAATAGCATAATATGAGCCGTTTACGTTATAATACTCATCCATTGTAGGATTACCGTCTATATCTACATATTGAGTTGCAACCTGTCCGTTATCAAATAACTTTTTAAGCCATTCCTTACTTGCAACAAAACGTCCCTCACCGTGTGAAACAGGAACTGTATAAACTCCACCGAGCTCTGCCTTCTTAAGCCATGGGCTCTTGTTGGTAACAACCTTTGTATAAACCATCTTGGACTGGTGACGTCCTATGCTGTTCATGGCAAGAGTCGGTGAATCATCAGTCTGAGGTCTTATCTCACCATACGGAACAAGACCAAGCTTAATAAGAGCCTGGAATCCGTTACAGATGCCGAGCGCAAGTCCGTCTCTCTCATTGAGAAGCTTCATAACTTCATCTGCAATCTTAGCATTTCTGAATGCTGTTGCTATAAACTTACCTGAACCATCCGGTTCATCACCTGCAGAGAAACCACCCGGGAACATAATTATCTGGCTTTCACTTATAGCTTTTACAAAAGCATCAACCGAATCTCTTATATCCTGAGCATCCTGGTTTTTAAATACAATTGTCGTTACATCCGCACCTGCTCTTTCAAAAGCTTTGGCTGAATCATACTCACAATTGGTACCCGGGAATACAGGTATAAATACCTTTGGTTTTGCCACTTTATTTTTTGCAACAAGAATTGTTCCTTTATCGTAAATCGGCGATTTAACGATACCGTTTTCGATTTTCAATTCATCATCAATCTTATCTTCCTGAGATACATTTGAGTAATTAGGGAATACTTTTTCAAGCTTTCCTGTCCATGCATAAAGAGCTGCATCCATACTGATAACGGTATTTCCGTATCTGAACTCAGGTGTCTTAATAACCTTACCGATTACTATGCAAGGAATTCCGAGAGCTTCAAGATTATCCTCTTTTATTTCAAGAATAATTGAACCGTAATCCTTTGAATAAAGCTTATCCGCAGGATATGCCTCCTCTATTTCAACACCAAGCTTGTTTCCGAAAGCCATCTTGCTTACAGCTTCAATAACACCACCAAAGCCTACCGCATATGAAGCCTCAACATATCCATTTTGAATAGCCTTATAAAGCTTTCCATATTTATCAAGTGCATCATTATAATCAGGAATATCAAATTCATTTTTATCAATATTAAATTTAACAAGTATATCTCCGGCTTTTTTAAGCTCAGGTGTAACCACATTCATATAACTTGCCACATCAACGGCAAATGAGCAAAGTGTAGGCGGTACATCTATATCATTAAATGTACCTGACATGGAATCCTTACCGCCGATTGAAGGAAGTGAAAGTCCCATCTGAACATCATATGCTCCAAGCAATGCCGCAAGCGGCTGACCCCAACGATACGGATCTGTTCCGAGCCTCTTGAAGTACTCCTGGAATGTAAGTCTTATCTTGCTTACATCACCGCCTGAAGCTGCAATCTTAGCTACAGATGTGAGTACCGCATATATTGAACCGTGGTACGGGCTCCAGCTTGAAAGATACGGATCAAAGCCGTAGCTCATCATGGTTACTGTATCTGTTTTACCCTTTAATACAGGAAGCTTTGCTATCATGGTCTGTGTAGGAGTCAGCTGATATTTTCCTCCGTATGGCATGGTAACAGTACCTGCACCTATGGATGAGTCAAACATCTCTACAAGGCCCTTCTGCGAACATACATTCAAATCCGAAAGTATATCCAGCCAAAGCTTTTCTATATCACTTGTATCCTTCTTTTCTTCAAAATATTTTGAGCTCTCATCCGGCATATTTACTTTTACTTCTGTTTCCTGGTGAGCTCCGTTGGTATCCAAAAATGCTCTTGAAAGATTTACAATATCCTTGCCTCTCCAATTAAGTACAAGTCTTGGTTCCTCGGTAACTACCGCTACAGGAACAGCTTCAAGATTTTCCTCTTTTGCATATCCGAGCATTGTGTCAACATCCTTAGGATCAACGACTATTGCCATTCTCTCCTGAGATTCCGATATAGCAAGTTCTGTACCGTCAAGACCTGCATACTTCTTAGGTACCTTATCAAGATCAACCTTAAGACCGTCCGCAAGCTCACCTATTGCAACGGATACACCACCGGCACCGAAGTCATTACATTTCTTGATAAGCGAAGCTACTTCTTCACGTCTGAAAAGTCTTTGAATCTTTCTTTCTGTTGGTGGATTACCCTTTTGAACCTCAGCTCCGCAAGTCTCTATCGAGCTTTCGGTATGAGCCTTTGAAGAACCGGTTGCACCGCCGCAGCCGTCACGTCCTGTACGTCCGCCCAAAAGAATGATTATATCTCCCGGGTCGGAAGTAAGTCTTTTTACGCAACGTCTTGGGGCAGCACCCATAACAGCACCGATTTCCATACGTTTGGCAACATAATTCGGATGATAAACTTCATTAACAAGGCCTGTTGCAAGACCGATCTGATTACCGTATGAGCTGTATCCCTGTGCAGCAACCTTAACTATCTTTCTTTGAGGAAGTTTACCCTTCATGGTATCCTTAAGTGAAACAGTAGGGTCAGCCGCTCCGGTTACACGCATAGCCTGATAAACATATGAACGTCCCGAAAGCGGATCTCTTATAGCACCTCCGAGACAGGTAGCAGCACCACCAAAAGGCTCGATTTCCGTAGGATGGTTATGAGTTTCATTTTTGAAGCTTACAAGCCACTCTTCCGTTTCTCCGTCTATAGTTACGGGAACAACTATCGAACATGCATTTATCTCATCCGATACCTCCATATCCTCAAGTTTTCCTGCTGCTCTTAACTCCTTCATAGCCATAAGAGCTATGTCCATAAGGCATACAAACTTATCATCTCTTCCTTTGTACATAACCTTAGCAGCATCTACATATCTGTTATATGTATTTTCAAGAACATTTTTATAATAGCCATCATCAAAAGCCACATCGGTAAGCTCTGTTGAAAATGTTGTATGACGGCAATGGTCTGACCAATATGTATCGAGTACTCTTATCTCAGTCATTGAAGGATCTCTGTTTTCTTCATTTTTAAAATAATTCTGTATATGAAGGAAATCCTTGAAAGTCATGGCAAGTCCAAGTGATAAATAAAGCTCATTAAGCTTGTCCTCGGCCATATCCTTGAAACCGTCAAATATTATTACATCAGCAGGCTCTTCAAAAACCGTAACAAGTGTTTCTGGTTTTGTTTCATCGGTTATTCTTGAATCAACAGGGTTTACAACATATTCCTTGATTGCTTCAAGCTGCTCATCACTGATATCTCCCGAAATAATATACGTTGTTGCAGACTTAATAAGAGGATTTTCCTCTTCATTAAGAAGCTTCACACATTGCTCTGCGGAATCTGCTCTCTGATCAAACTGACCCGGAAGATATTCCATTGAGAAGCATTTATCATTACTTCCCATTTCAAAGCTTTCTTCATAAACCATATCTATAGGCGGCTCCGAAAATACGGTAACCTTAGCCTTTTCATAGGTTTCCTCCGATACTCCTTCCATATCATAACGTACAAGAACTCTTACATCATCGGTCTTAATTCCGAGATAATCCTTAAACTGCTGCTTAAGTTCCTTAGCCCTTACCGCATAATCTTTTTTCTTTTCGACATAGATTCTTCTAACCTTGCTCATTTTTCTTTTTCCTTTCTGCCATATATCGCACTAAAAGGCACTCCTTAAAAGAGTGCCTTTTATTTGATTATTTAAATATTATGATTCCAAAACACTTCTTACTATTTTCTTTATCGCATCAATTTCAAAAGGTTTGGATATAAATTCCGCTGCACCGTTTTGAACAGCCTCAATCATATTATGCTGCTGTCCCGCTGCCGAAACCATTATGATTTTTGCATCCGGAAACTCTTCCTTTATCTTCTTTAATGCCTCAACGCCGGTAAGAATCGGCATTGTAATGTCCATTGTTACTATATCAGGTCTGAATTCTTTGTACAAATCAAAGCCTTCCTGACCGTTTTTTGCTTCTCCTACTATTGTATAACCATCTTCTTCAAGAATTCCCCTTAAAATTCGCCTTGAAGTTCTTGAATCATCAACTATTAATACACTTGCCATCTTGCCGTCTCCTCATTAATCTTTATTTAATAGTCCACTTTGTTTCCATACATACAATTATATCTACTCTCTGTTCGCGTATGAAACAAGGAAGTAAGAACATAATTCCGTCTGTATCGATTGTTGTTACATCAGTATACATGGTCGGTGGAAGCATATCAAGGACAACCTCTTCCTGACTGAGCTTTGATGCGTAAATACCGTTACTTACATTGATAAATTCACAAACCGCATCAAGACAATCCTCATCAATACTATCAAAGACTTCCTTAGCATATGACTCACCAATTATCTTGTTACCGTTGCCGCCTATACCGATAAAAAGCTCATAGTCTCCGGTAAAGGACTGGCTTGCTATATATTTATTGGTATATGTATATATCTTCTCAATTCTTTCAAATCTGATCTTGTTATCAATAAATCTGACTATATTTCTTGCCATGAGAGCAAGATAATCTTTGATAACCGCAGGCACCTGCATCTCTCTTATAAACACCTGAATAACACTGTCAATATCGGCACTTTTAAGTGCGTCTATATCTAATGATGTAAATCTCTCGGATTTCTTGTAATGATTGATATGTTTTTGTATTTCTTCAAGAGAAAGAATATTTCTTTCCAAAAGTTCCTGAACAAGTAACAAATAAGAATCTCCCTGTTTTCGAAGCAATTCACCAACCTGTGAATCTGTAAGATATCCTTTTCTTGTAGCTATATCACCGAATCTTGCGTCCTCCTGAGCCTGAATACGGTTAATCTCGTCTGCCTGCTCCTCGGTAATAAGGCCGTCCGCCACTGCGATAAGACCAAGTTTAACACGGTTCTTGCGGTTAGCTTCTATAATATCAAGATATTGCTCTTCAGTAATTACCCCTGTATCCTGTAAATATTTTCCGAAATAAACGTCAAACATTACTCTCCTCCTTTTTAGCACAATTTACTAAACTAATTATACACAAAAAAACAAAATAAATCAACTTATACTTTATTAAAATTATCCAAAATATTATTATTTTCAGAGTTGATTATTACTTTAATTTTATATATAATAGATTTATATGACTAAAATTTATTTAACGCATTGGAGATTAGTGTTATGTCAATTAAAAAATCCCTCAGATTGTCATTGATTTTACTCTCGGCACTCCCGATAATACTCATGACAGTTCTTATTTATATAATATCATATACCAAATATATGGATCTGGCAAAGGATTCCGCAGCGACACTCGCAAAAGTATATGCAAACGGTTTTTCCGCACAGCTTGATGTTCAGATTGCCGAAGCGGAAGGTCTGGCAAACTCAACCCAGATTCAAAACATTGCATTGGAAAGCTATAACGGGCTTGTACCGGGCACTACTCCTTCACACCTTAACCTTGTGGATGAGCTTCTTCAGAAAAAGACTATCTATTCTACTGACTTCTATATGTATGATATCAACGGATACCTTGTGGCAAGTACGGACGAAAATGCCAAAGGTGATTGGGAAGAATATATGACCACACCTGTTTCGGATATATCCGAAACAATTATAATGAATTCTTCAAATATCAACAAAAATACCGACAGCATCGAAATAATAGCACCGATAAAAGTCAAAGGAACCGTCGTTGGTATAATACGTTCAAATATCCCTATTGAATATTTCGGTGCGTTTATGCCGGCTGAAGGTACCGCATTCATTCTTACATCAGACGGTGATTATTTATTTAACAACAGCGAAGCCGATTCGGAGCTTTTGGAAGAAGCAAAGGAAGTCCTTGAATCCGGCTCAGCCAACGGTTTCCTGAGCACAAACATATCTTCAGTAAGAAACATTTACGGATTTTATCGTATTCCGACTCAAAACTGGCTTTATGTGATCAAACAGGACGGTAGCGAATATCAGGCTATAATTTCAACCTTACCTATCACTCTTGTTATAACACTTTCGATAATACTTATAATTGCAATTATTATCAGCAGCTTTCTTGTTAAAAAATATACAGATCCTATCATTTCGCTTAAAAACGATATGCGTAAAGCCGCAGACGGCGATTTGGACCTTCGTTCCGACATCCGTGAAGAAAACGAATTCGGAGAGCTTGCCAATATGTTCAACAATATGATGGAAATCATATCAGGAAACTATAAAGAGCTTGATGAATCAAAGAAAATTCTTGAAGCAAACGAAATCGAATTAAAGAAAAATTATGCATATATCGAGCAGTTGGCTTACCATGACGGACTTACAGGTCTTTATAACAGAGTTGCATTTATGAAATATTCATATGAAGTTTTCACTCAGGAAGGTGCACAGTTAAAGCGTCATGCCATCTTCTTTATCGACCTTGATAATTTCAAAAATGTAAATGACACTCTCGGACATGATTACGGTGATATGCTTTTAAAGCAGTTTTCCAATACACTCAAGGATCTTGCAAACGAAAATGATATAGTTGCACGTACTGGTGGTGACGAGTTCCTCGTATTTAAATCAGCCTACTCAAATGTCGATGAATTAAAGAAATTTGCTCAATCAGTTGTTGATATTGTAAATAAACCGTTTGAATTGGATGACGAAACCGCCCATGTTTCCGCAAGTATCGGTGTTGCTCTCTTCCCTGAACACGGACTTTCAATAAACGAGCTCATCAAAAATGCCGATCTTGCCATGTATAATGCTAAAAGTTCAGGTAAGAATGCTTATAAATTCTTTGACAGCTTTATGGATTATGACTTCACACGAAAGAACGAATTAAATGAGATACTTTCAAGCGTAATCGAGAAAAAAGAAGTATACCTTTTATACCAGCCTCAGGTTAATATTCTCACAGGAGAAATAACCGGTTATGAAGCTCTTATGCGTCTTAATTCCGAGCTCCTGGGTTTTGTATCACCTGAAGAATTCATACCTATCGCCGAAGACAACGGTATGATAAACGAGCTTGGTGAATGGGCATTATACGAAGCTTGTATGTTTAATAATACAATTATTAAAAACGGCTATGGACCTTTTAAGGTTTCGGTAAATGTTTCAACCAGTCAGCTTCAAAAAGGAAATTTTATTGAGATAGTTAAATCCATACCGGCAAAAACAGGTATGAGCCTTAAACATCTTGAGATTGAGATTACCGAAAGTGTACTTATGGAATCCTTTGAAATGAACTTAAAGCTTATTAACCAAATCAAGGATCTCGGTGTGGCTATTGCACTTGATGATTTCGGAACAGGTTACTCTTCATTTAACTACCTTACGCAGCTTCCGATTGATACACTTAAGATTGATAAATCCTTTATCGATGATATATGTCATAATGAAAACGATAAATATATTGCAAATACAATTATCTCACTTGCGCATCAGATGAATATCGCTGTTGTTGCCGAAGGTGTTGAAAGTATGGATCAGCTTGAAATTCTCCAGGATCAGCTTTGCGATACTTTACAAGGATATCTTTTCTCAAAACCTGTTACCGCAAGCGAGCTTGCAAAGATAATCACGCAGCATAAAACACTGAAATAGTTTACAGAAAGATAGTTTACAGAAAGAAAGCAGGCAGGAATACAATAAGTACACGCACATCAAGTTGTCACTAATCGATGTGCTTAGCACTTTTGTATCCCTGCCTGCTTTCTTTCATGGCTTCAATAATCGTTGTTTCGAGCACTTTTATACAGCTACCCTTGTTCTTTCATGGCTTCAATAATCGTTGTTTCGAGCACTTTTATACAGCTACCCTTGTTCTTTCATGGCTTCGTTAATCGCTGTTTCGAGCACTTTTATACAGCCACCCTTATTCTTTAACGGCTCCGATTACGATACGGGAGGTTATACTCTTTGAAAATAATATATATACTATAATCGGCGGAATCATAGACAGGACAAGAAGCATATATATTATCGGATCGGTTCCTCTTGTTGAAGCTCCCACAAAATTTTTCATAAATAATGCAAGCGTCTTCTGATCAGGCCTTGTAATCACAAGGCTTTGCATATACGAGTTATTCCAGCTCGATACAAAATTAAATATAAAAAGCAATGATAAAGCAGGCTTAAGCATCGGTATGGCTATTCTGTTAAATATACCTATTTCCGAGCATCCGTCAATTCTTGCCGCTTCCACTATCTCCTTCGGGCCCAAGGTTCTTAAATACATTCTCATGAAATATGCAGCCGAAGGCGTAGCTATTGCAGGAATTATAAGCGGTATATAGCTGTTTAAAAGGTGTAATTTCATAACCATTCTGAGATATCCTACGGAACTGCCCACCGCAGAAAACATAAGTGCCGCAACAACCACTCTCCAAAGTATCTTTTTTCCTTTAAAATCATATATTTCAAATCCGTATGCACATGCTGCTCCGAAGTATACGGCAACCAGCGCGGAAAATCCCGATATGACACATGACCTTACCAGCGACCATTTAATTCCTCCTGCCATGGCCTTAGCCATAAGATCAAACTCATTATAATTATCAACAAATTTTGTACCGGGGATAAAATGGATTCCTTTAACCAGTTCTCCCGATGAAAGTGATGAATTAATAAACATAAAGTAAAGAGGAATTACCGACAGGGCACACAGCACAATGCAAAATAAGCTTCTAAGCATTATTTTTACAACTCTTAATTTATGCCTTCTTACATATTGTAAATTCAATTTAACTCTAAGCGAAAAGCGTTCTGCTTTTGATTTATAATCAATCTTTTGAATTGAAATTTTAGGTATAGGCTTTTTATATATTTTACAGATTATAAACGTATCCAAGGCATGTACAATACCGGCAAGTATGAGTGTTCCGACAAGAATATACGTAACATATATTCCTGTGCCTCTTATACCCTTGCCATAATGTATAAATACGTTATGAACAAGATAAATCTCGAGTGATACCTTTCCGATA
>ODAI012754465.1_pt1 | contig 49344 bp, 90 predicted proteins | sample 1539321 | NCBI WGS metagenome assembly ODAI01 (sample SAMN02144231, study PRJEB22623) | gut metagenome | biome: sheep rumen | host: Ovis aries | place: New Zealand
CGTCGACCGACTTGACGTACGGCTTGAACACGATCCCGCCGTATGCGGAATACGCCTCGACATATTTCACGAGGTTGTCCGGACGGAGCAGCGACTTCATCTGCAGTTTGATGAAGTCCGACATATCGTTCCCGTCGAGGGAGAAATCGAATTCCGTCAGGATCAGCCTGGCGAACTCCGAGCAGACCGCAGATGGAAGGTTCATGCACGCGCCGTGCTCGACCTCTCCCTCCCACGGCGGGTGGTTCATGTACATCTCACCCCAGAGCTGGATGGATTCTTCCATCTTCTTGGAGATGACCGTCTGAACCTTCATCTTCTTCTCGATCGTAGTCCTTCCAAGGAACATGCCTTTCAACCTCCCTCCTATTCCTTTGATCACATCTACCAGTCCCATGAATGCCTCCTTTAATTCTGACCTGGTTTGAATCCGAAGCCCTTGAGCAGCTTCGGTATATACCTCTCGAACGTGTACTCGAAGGCATCCATCGAGTCAATGTCCGATGTTCCGTCATCAAGACGTTCGTTCTTCGTTGGCTTCTTCTTGTCCCATATGGCCGAGCTTATGGCATCCATAAGGGACCTGCACTCTTCCTCGACAAAAAAGAACCTGTCGTTGGCGGACAGGATGTCGAGGCAGAATATCCTGTCGTTGATGTATGTCTTCATCGCGTCGGAAACAGGGATGCCGCCGAGCTTGTTCCGCTTGAGCGTATTCGCGAAATCACGCTTCAGCACCTGCTCAGCCGAATCCACATAGACATTGTCGACGCGGCCGAAGTTGCCACGCACCCAGAGCACGAAATCGAGGAACAGCTTGCACAGTTCCTGGGATGATATGTCCCTCACGATTTGGTTCGTGTCCTGGTCCATCTTTCCCTCGACATATCTCCGGCTCCGTATGGCAACGATCTGGCTGAACCCGACCGGGAGCCCCACGGCAACGAAGGCATGGCCAGACCCGTTCCCGCCGAAGTCAACGCCTACGATGAGCTTGGCGAACCGCATCTGCCGAGCCTCGGCAATGGTGATGGAGTGCGGTTTCTTCTGTCCCTTCGGCAGCGACATCTCGCCGGCAAGGGTCTTATAGATTAAACCTTCTGCAATGCTCCGCTGTCCGAGGATGTCCCTGTTGTGCCAGATGGTCCCGGGGACGTACTGAGAAATGAACGCCTTCCTAGCCTCTTCCTCGATGCTGATGTTGTCGAAGATCGTGAACTGCATATAGTTCACACCGCCAAGGAGATCGCCCGTCTTGGCCATCTCGACATACTTGTCGATGTACTCCGTATAGATCGGAGCGTTCGGATGGTCCGGGTTCAGGTCCCAGAAGAATTTTCTTTTGTGGGACGCGAGCGTACGGTTGAACGCTTCCTTGATGGTGTTGTCGTGGTGTATGTTGATCTCGGTAGCGATCCACATTCCGTAAGAATTGCCGCGGATCTTCTTGTAGGATGACGCGAGAGCGGCGCCTGCGAAGATGACGATTTTCTCCTTGTGCCCGGTATCCGGACCATTTATGATCAGGCACTCGTTGCCCTTGTACTTCCCCCAGTGGCACTGGCCGGCAAAGATGTATTCAAGCCCCATGCCGTTACAGTCACCGATGTTCAGCTTCGCATTGGCTCCGGTGCTCCCCGTAGCCAGGTGCATCTTGTCCGGGTGGGTCTTCAGCTCATGTGCGAAGGCATACACATTGTCGACGGTCTTTCCTGCTCGGACAGCACCCTCAGCGATGTTGTACGTGTTCGAGACGCACTTCCGGATATATTCCTTGTGCTTCTCGTTCCACATGAAATGGAGCCGTGATTCACGCCTCGTTTCCCTTCTGTCCTTCCAGCACCTCAGCTGCCTGCGTTCAGACCGGGTCCGCATCCGCATCACCGTCCTCTCCGTAGAGCATCTTATCGGTCTCGCTCAGATCCTCAAGCACATTGTCGGATCCGAGGAGCTTGTTCGTAAGTGCATCGGTACGCTCGATGTTCGCGTCCATCTGTTCGAGCTCGAACGGGAGCTTCTGCATCTGGACGTCCTGTTCGAACTTGTTCTTCCTGATCTGGTTGAGCGATGCGATCGCTCTGGACTTCTGGCTCTGGATGGAAGTAAGCTCACGCTCCAGCCTCGCAATGAGGTTGGCCGTTGCTTCCGTCCTCGTATTGGTCTGCACCTCGACACCCGGAACGACCTGTCCGGATTCCTCGAGTACTTCATATACCGCCTTCTGCTTTTCCTTCTCTTCCGCTGACCCTTCGAACACCCGCTTCGTCTTCCTGCTGTCAACACCAGCGATGTACAGCCCCTTCTTGTAGTCCGGGTGTGTCTTATACATGTTGATAGCCCTCATGATCCTGCGCTCGCGGATGGAGAACAGCTGTATCTCCTCGATTAGAATCTGTTCCTCATCGACTTCCGTCATCAGGGAAAGGAACTCACGCTCCTCATCGTCGAGCGAATCCCAGAATATCTTCGAGTACCCGCCGTGCTTGAGCGTCCGCTTGTTCCCTTTCGGTGCCCCGCCTTTATGCCCCACGGAATTCTTGTTCCCGAGAGGCGCTCCGCGTTTCCGCTTCGGGGCATCTTCTTTCCCTTTCGGAACGTTCCCTTCCTTCGCGGATTTGTTATTTTTTGCTTTCGGAACGCTCTTATCCGTTTTGGGAACGTTCTTTTCAGCTGATGTATCTTCCTTCCGGTAGCGTGACGGAAGTTCATTGACCCATTTGTCCATGGACTTCCATTTTCGGATATCGCCGGGTGAGACGTCCAATTCTTTCGCGATATCGACGAGCGGGCGTTTCCCCTTGGATTCCAAATAAAGCTCTTTCGCCTTATCCCTGTTAGGGTTTCTCGCTCTTGGCACGTCTCCCTCCTTTGCTCTATTTGTTTTGTTTCGGCATTGTCTGACTATTTCAGCGCAAGCCGAAAATTTTATATGTATTTTGTGTCATATCGAATAGAACACAAATAAATTCAAAAATATGCTAAAAATTCGAAGCACACCGCACAGCGTCCGTACTCGCCATGCAGTGCGCCTCACCCGGAATCCGCATAAAAATATCCGGTATAACTTTGCGCGGACCAGGATGCTCAGTTGCCGTAGAGCCCTGCCGTGCTTATGCGCTAAATAAAAGGGAACCGCTCGATGTTGGCGCATCGCGTATGGTTCCCATGCTCAGATATTCCTATCTGTATCAGCCTCAATATGAGTTTCGAGTTTCGAGTTTTGAGTAGCGGGGGCAGGATTTGAACCTGCGACCTCGAGGGTATGAACCTCGCGAGCTGCCGTACTGCTCCACCCCGCGATACAGCGAGCTACGTACCATCCGGTATTTCACTCGCCAGAGGATGAAAAAAGCATATGATATCAGAACGACGGAACGCGCCGTCGCTGACCGGGAACAGAAGGATTCGAACCTTCATCTCGGATTCTCCTGAGTTTAAGCGCGCCCCGCGCTCTTTCAGTTGTTGTTGAGCTATGTTCCCATGATTGACGCCACTTGCTTTCCGTGAGCGCCGGCCGCTTCTTGCTGCGGTACGTGTTTGGTCATATCCTTGTGATGTATTCCGCCTGGGAATACTTCGTGTTGCCTGCAACCATCATGTTCAGGAAGTCCTCACGGCTGAAGTCCGACAGCCGGAACACTTCTTCCGGGCGCATGCCGAGCTCCCTGCCGATCTCTTCGACGGACTTCCCTTCACTGATCAGCTCCTTGACGATCGCCTTCATTGGTTCCAGAAGGTGCGTTCCTCTTGCCCGGTTGTGCGTGACCGTTCCGTAAATGTCCTCGGCGTGTTCCTTATGGATGACGATGACAATCGGCACTTTGTTGTCGAGCTTGGACCTCAGCGGTTCCCTTCCCGCCACTGTCCATCTGTGGAACCCGTCGATGATTGTGAGGTCTTCCCTGCACACGATCGGGAGCGTCCAGCCGTTGGTGAGGATGGACTGTGTCAGCAGTTTCAGGTTCTCTTCGGATACTTTGTTCGGGTTGTAATCATTCGGTTTCAATGCATCCCTGTCCACCCACTGCAAGGTGGATAACGGTGCGGACAGTTTCTTATCCATCGTTCGGCCTCGCTTTCAATTCTTCCTTCGCGCTTTCAACGTATTTGCTGTAGACGTTCTGGTACAGCGCCCTCAGGCTCCTCAGCTTCGGGTCGCCGGCCATCAGTGATTCATACAGGCTCTTTGCCTGCTGGTCGTTCAGGAGCGCGGCGGTCGACAGGTAGAAGTTCCTGTAGGCGCTTGCCACTTTCCTTTTGTGCTTTGTCTGGAAATACGTGTCGAAGTTCCTGAAAACGTGGTTCAGTTCCGCACGGTAGTCTTTCTTTTCTGTCTCCTTTTCGAGCGTGCGCCTCGTCCTCGTGCTCCTTCCGAACATTTCCGAGTCCCAGTAAAGGGCTGCGAGGTATGCGTTCGGCTCCCTCCTTATGATTGAGTCGAGCAGGTGCGGGTAATACTCGTTCATCTTTACGAGCGACCTTGCGGTATCGACGGAGAAGAACTGCGAGACGCGCATCTGTCTCCTTGTCGCGCCGGCCTGCCACATGTAGAGATATATGTCCGGGATGTCGACCTTGTGCTCTTTCAGGTAGAGCCAGACGTCCGAATCCTTCCAGTCGTAGATCGGATAGATCTTCCGTCTTCCCAGTGATCCTTTCCTCTGGTGCGGTACCTTGGCAATGTTCTGTAGGCGCTGCAGCGATTCCGCCGTCCTAACGCCTACCATCGTCATCCCCATCGCGCACTTCTTGTCGAGGAACTGCTGATAGGAGTCCACCCTTTCCCGGAGCTGCGGGTCGTTCCTTATGGCGAACGGCGGTGGCTGTCTTACCCACCTGTCAGACTTTTCCGAGTCCCAGCATATGAAGGATTCATCGTTCTCCAATGCGTTGAAGCAGTTGAAATGCCTGTACTGCATGCAGTACCACGCGAACTTCGCTCCCACCATGAGGAACTTCCTTCTCCACTGTTTGGTCATCTCCTCGATGCACGGGAAGATCGCTTCCTCGTCGATGAACTGGACTGTCAGCTGTGCCGGGTCGATCTCGCCCTTCTGGATCAGTTCGAGGGTCACGTTCGCGAGGCACAGGCTGTCCTTCCCTCCGGAAAAGCTCATGTACACAGGGAGGCCGTTCCTAAAGACGTTCCGTACACGCATCTCCGCGGCCTGTACCACGTTGATCGTTCCCTGCTTCCGCTTTACAGCCATATCTTCTCACCGCACTTGGGGCATGTGATGAATCTGCCGTTCTCAGCGCCCTCCCCGGCTTCGGCAGTCTGTAAGTCGTCTGAACTGCCATTTGCGCTCACAGCTCTTTCTGTGGGCTCAGGGGAGGCTTCCCGCCTCGCTTCCCGTTCGGCATTTGCCTGCCTTACTTCCTGCACTTCCTCTTCGTCGAGCAGCCCGTAGCTTGCGATCGTCTCGGTCACTTCCTCGGCATCCGCCACCATGTCCCGGAGGATGTCTTCATCGAAGCCCGGTATGTCGAGGTCGTCCCTCAGTTCCTCTATGAACTCGTTCAGGACGGTCAGGTTCTCGACGCCGAGGTTGAAGATCTTGTTGTCCGCGATCATGAGTTTCTTCTTTGCGGCTGGTGTGAGGTCAGTCATGCGGTACACATCCGCTTCCGTCTCACCCATCCTTACGAGCGTGTCATACAGCCCGTTGCCGACCAGTACAAGCCCATCCTCATCTACAATAATGGGTCTCGTCTGGCCGAACATGCGGACCGAGCGCTCATATTCTTTCAACTGGTTCTCGGTATGCATCCGGACGTTCTTCTCCGGCTTGTGCATGTCCGCCAGCTTCATCCTGTTGATCTGCATAAAAATGCCCTCCTTTCCGTCAATGAAAAAGAAGGGCAATGGCATGAACGTGCCGATGGCGGGTTCGTTCTGCCCTCAGGCAGCCGTTTCCCCTGAACGCGCCCCCATCCCCGAGAGGATGACGGCAATGAGACCGGATATCAGCACGGTATAGAGGCTCGCCCCTGTCTTCAGGAGCGGCAGCTCATGTATCGTTGCATACGCAAATACCGGAAGTCCGGTGAGCAGAGCCACGCCCACCCCGGTGATGACGCCTTCCGCCTTCAGCCTCACCCTGCAAAGTGTCATGACTGTCGGCAGGAGCGTTGTCGCGCGCAGCGTCCCGTATACGAGGAACATATGCGTCACTGTCAGGCCTGGGATGTTGGCAATTAAGATGCCGATGACCAGCAGGAGGACCATGACGGCCTTCGGAAGCCTCATCTTTCCGTCATTTTCCAACTTGCCGGCAACTTGCCAGTCCGTCGTCAGCGACGCAGCCGCGCACAGGTTGCTGTCAACTGTAGACAGGAGACCGCTCATGAGCATGAACAGGAACGGGACGACCACCCATGACGGGAAGAGCGCCCTGATCAGTTCGAAGTTGACAATGCCCTTGTCCTGTGCCGCGTATCCGGAGCCGGCGGCTATGAAGCCTATGATCCCCATGCTGAGAGGCACGAGCCCGAAAAGGACCGCGCCGAGCAGGAACGCTTTCCCGATCTTCTTCTCGTCGATGGAAAAAGCCCTCTGCCAGAAGCACTGGTCACCGAATGGCCCGGATATGAGCCCGATGGCTGTGGGCAGCCCGAACGCGAGCAGCACTTCCATGCCCTTCGCGTCGAACAGTGAATTGTAGTCCCCTGTGAATCCGTGGAAACCTTTCAGGAGGTTCTCTGCGCCTCCCGGCATGCTTATGGCCCACGGTACGAATACTGCGCATGCAGCGAGGATAAAGAGCATCTGCACGACGTCCGTCATGACGGATGCCCGTATTCCCGAAAACTGTGAATAAGAATACGCTATCACGGCCAGCAGTACCGTCGTCAGCGTGAAGTTTATGCCTGTCGCGTTGCTGAGGATCCGGCCGCCTGCAAGCAGCTGGACAGCGGTCGACAGGATCGTGAGACCGGCGAGCTGTATCCCGTAGATCTTCTTCACACCGTCGCTCTGGTATTCATGGCCCATGAAGCCGGACAGCGTGATCCCTGCCGGCATCCTTCTGCGGATAGCTTTCGCAAAAGGAATGAAGAGCATCAGGCAAAGGACGTTCGGGACCAGGAACCAGAAAAGACCCGGCAATCCGTTCGAGTACGCCTTCTCCGCCGAGGTGAACAGTGCCGGCGCCCATATCCATGTGGCGGCAATGCTCATGGCGGACACGACCGGGCCCATCTTCCTGTCTCCGACATAGAAATCGTCGCTCCCCCTGCCCTGCTTTGCAAATAAAAAAGTCGCGGCGAGCATCACTGCTGCGTATACCGCGAGTATGATAAATCCATTCATCTTCCTTCTCCTTGGGATTTTATTTGAAGGGCATTCCGTTCCGTCAAAACCAACCTCCTCTCCCCGGATGAATGGAAAAGGCCGCTGGTCTTTCCAGCGGCCCCATGACATGATATTACCCACTTATCATATGAGTTTTTGTGAATTAAGTCAAGATAAAATTAACGGTTGCCGTTTTTTGTGTCCACATTGTCCACATATATCTGTGAATAACTAACGCTTGCCGTTATTTTGATGATAATTTTTTACTGCCGCCATCCCGAACGTATTCGTGGAAAGGATCTCGATCGCGCGGTTCTTGTCGTTGTTGATCGTGACCTTGGACACTTCCCACTTCTCGGCCAGCTCCTTGACGGACTTAGGCTTTTTCAGGAAATACATGGAGCGGATGACATCGTACATGCGCTTCCCCATCTCGCCCTTCAGGTCGCACTCCTTCCGGAAGACCTTCATCATCTTGTCGACGTCGGCAATGATGATGCCGCTCCTGGTCTTCGTGGTCTCAAGGGCAGCGACGTCAACATCGTCCTTCCCTTCCATGAGCCTTCGGATCGCCTCTTCCTGTGTCTGCTCCCTTGCCTGCGCGCCGTTGCTTATCGTCTCGAGGAAGTTCGACCGGATGTGCCGGTAGTTCTGCAGGAGCTTCTGCATGTTGTAGAGGCGCTGGTCGTTCTGCCTCTTCACTTCCGCCTCGTTCTTCCGGTCACGGTCCGCGATGGCGATCCTCGCCCCTTCCGCAGCCGCTTCCGTGATGATGTCCTTAAGTTCCTGTTCCGTCATGTAGACGAACTTACTGTTCTCTCCCAGTTCCGCCACTTTCCGCCTCCTTGATCGCGCCGAGAATCTCTTCCATCTGTGCCTCGTCCATTATACCATGCTCCACCGCTTTCTGCAGGGCTTCCTTGTACCCGCACATCGGGCAGATCAGGCTGCTGTCCACCCTCGACATGGCGGGAGGCCTGTCATATTCGCTCCCGCACCTGGGGCATATCCTTTTCACCGCCATCCTTTTTTCCCTCCGGCCTGAATCCTATGATTTCTCCGATCCCGAACGCCCCGTCCGGGCATCTGTGCACCGTCTTCCTGTAGACCCTGCCCGTATACCCGATGAGCGAGGCGCTTTCCTCACCGCTGGCAAGGAGCGTCTGCAGGTATGCCTCGGCGAGGACGGATGACGTCTTTCCTTCCGCGTACCTCGTTCCGCAGAGCGAGCAGCGATAGACCGCTTCCATCATGCCTCACCTGCCTTTCTCCGCTCAAATCCGAGGTTTTTAATGGCTGTGTAGTACTCGGTCAGTCGGTTCTCCATGTTCTGCCCGTCTTCCAATGCCTTTCCCGCCTCGCAGAGTATCTTCCTGAAAGCTTCATAGACCCCGCTGTACTCCTGGGGCGCTTCTGCTTCCGGCGGGAGGTCTTCGAACTGTTCCCTGCAGATGTTCATTATCTCCTCGTGCCTCGTGCAGATCAGTTCATCTGATTTCATTGCGCCCTCACCTGCCCCTACCGGGGCAAGACCGCTGTCGATGGCTTTCTGCACCGCTTCCGCCTTTCTCCTGTCCTTCAGCTCCTCAAGCCATCTGGCGAGCATCAGGTGCATCATGCAGCACTCTTCGCAGTCCTTCTTCTTCTCAGCTACATCGTAGCAGTGGGCGATCGCCTCGTCCATGGTGAGCGGTCCTTCCCCGCTGTCCACATCGATCCACCAGCTGTTCCTGTCATCGAAATACTTCGACGCGAAGACCTTTCGGCAGTCAACCCCGAACGTTTCCTTCGTTTCCGGGATATTCTCGTTCACGGCATCGAACTCGAGCCCCTGCGCACGGCACCACTCGACGGCTTCGTCGAGCAGGTCTCCAACACGGTTCGTCCACAGGATCAGCTTGACGCCTCTCTCCCTCTCCCTGATCAGCCATTCGATGAACGGCCTGTTCGGCTCGCCTATCCACGGCCAGCATGATTTCTCGGTGAGCGTGCCGTCGAAATCAACGGCGTAGATCTCATAATATTTCTTCGGTTCCTGCATCATCTATCTCCTTATCATTTTCCATAAGGTCCCAAATGCTCATCTGACCCGGAATCTGTCCTGCGTCACTGTCCATGGCGCTTGCGACAGCCCTCACGATCTCGCACCAGCACTCCGGTCCGTACCCACGTATCATGCTTTCCGGATCCGTAAGCTGCTTGCCGCATTTCTGGCATCTGTGGTACATCAGCGGTACTCCTCTCCGGTCCTCTTGTCCCTGAACTCGATGCGGTTGATGATATCGAAGCCCATAGCGTTCGCCTCGTTCTTCAGCATCCGCACGAGATAGGCGATGGCAGCGCTCTTGTCCTGCACGTTCGTGTGCCTGCCGTCCCTCATGACGTTGGACACCGCCTTTTCAGCCGTCGGGTCCGCATATCCTTCTTGGTTCATCCAGTCTTCCTCTTCCTGCGTTTGTACGCCGTGTTCAGTTCTGTTTCGAGCCTCTTGCGTTCCATTGGGTTCCTGCTGTGCTTGATCGCCTTTTTCAGCCATGCGATGTCCCTCACTGGGTCGCTGTCCAGCGCATCGGACGGCTCCACGGCTTCCACTGCCTTCGCGAATTCGGCAGACAGACTGGTCGTATTCTGCGCTGCTTCCGCTACCTTCGCGAACGCCTCCTGCAGCTTTTCAGCCTCCTGCGATATCAGGAATGCAACGGCTTCGAACTCCTTCATCCCGAATTCCTGCATGATTGGCTGAACACTTCCCCTGATCTTCTCCATCAGGCGTTCAATTTCGCGCGCATCATTTTCGGTCATTCCCATAGCCACTCCTTACTGCCATCTTTCCGGCGTGTTGAGGATCGAGAAGTCTCCGTCCATCGGACGCCACAGGTGCAGCACGTTCTCGAGCGTCTTGAATCCCGGCTTGCTCACCCCGTGCATGTAGTTCTCCTCGGACGGATGGATCTGCACGACCATCTCGTCATCGTTAAAGAACATCTTTTTCAACTTGCACATATCGTCCCATGTGGGAAGCTTTTTCCTGTTGTGGCAGCTGACGCTGACATGCTCCATCAGGCGGGATTCGTCATACCCGAAGATCACGCTCCCCTTGAAGCCCGGCCAGTCTACGAAACCCTCATACACATGGAACCTGTCCAGCCCGTTCCGGGTCATCCTTCCGGTGACGCACAGGTTCGGCGTCTGTTTCAGTTGGTCTATGCTTTTCACTATTTTCTCCTTCCTCACTCCCAGATGGCGTGCAGTATCGTGTCCAGATCTGCCTCACGGCCTGTCGCGTGGTGCGTGTTAATGAACTCGTCCTCATCCATGGTCCCGCTCGTCAGGTCTCCGTTGATGAAATGTGCCTCGTTCCCATGGATGCAGAGGAAGACCACTTTCTTCCCCGTCGTGTTATTCTGGTAGACCGCGCCCGGTATGGGCAATGTATATTCCATGCTGTCCGCTCCTTTCACATCATTCATTGGCTGCAACGTACCCTTCCGGGAGCTCCGCGATCGATACCGCACAGATCGGCATCCACGCCCAGACCTTCTCACCGAAATGGCTTCCTGTCTCCTCCGTCCAGACGAGCCCGGTATTTGGCTCTCCCGCCATCGCCCATCCGGCGAGCTCGGGGTCGTTGGTGATGTCCCCGAAATACCTTGTCTCGACAGCGGCGTACTTCTTTCCGGTGAATTTGATTTCCTGGGAATCGCCCTCGGTGTAGCACTCATCATACAGGAGCGTTACCCAGTACATGCCTGCTTCCGCAGGGTTCCCGTCCTTCTCGACGTATTTCCAGTTCTTCCCGGATCCCTGGCAGGCAGCAAGCCCGGCAAGCGCCAGATTGAGGAGCTCGTCGAAATCCTTCTCGAACTCTTCCTGATCCAGCTGTCCCTTGCCCTCATAGTTCGTTCTTCCGAGCAAACTGCTTATGGCCGGCTTCAAGATTTTCCTGTAATTCTCGATAAGTTCAAATGTCATATTCTTTTCCTCCTTTATGCATTTTATGCTTTATGTTGCGCTTTCGAGACCGCCCTGCGCCGTTTCCGCATCGGCTGGCCTTACATATCTCTCCGGGATCGGCATCCACGCGACAGCGTGCAGACCGATGTCTTCCGGACTGTCCTCGGAATCCCCGATATACCACTTGCCGACACCGTCCGTTACCCGGTACTCCATGATCTCGATGACCGTGCTCAGGTCGAAGCTAACGAGCACCTTCTGGCTGTATCCGTCCTCGTCGAGCTCAGGGAGCTTCTCGCTCACCGGGATCCACTTCGGAACGTCAGCCTCGTACCGGTTCTTCATCGCACAGGCCAGAGCATAGAGAACCCGTTTATCGCTGGTATCTATCTTCTGCTTGCTGGTAATTGCGAAGATCTCTTCCAGAAGTTCGTCTACCGTTCTGTGCGCCAGCTGAATGATTTTCATATCTTTTCGCCTCCTTCCTTGTATGCCTCAGGCATCGGCATCCATGCGACCACACGCCATTCTGACGGGAATAACCTATTGTCAAACGTCCACCTCGATACTTCTTTACCTCTTACAGTTGTGGTTTCCCATTTAACATACATGGTTCTCGGCTCCTCCCAAGAATCGCATGTTACGGTAGCAAGATAACCAACCGTTTTCCATAAAGGTGTTTTCTCTGGCAATCTCTCTTCACACGGAATCCACTGCGGTTCAGGCTGAATGGTCGGTGCAATATCACGTACAAGATGAATAAATCTGTTTGCATCCTTATCGGTGTCAAATTTAATCCATCCATCATTGATACAATCCAAAAGCCACTGTCTGCTGATGGCGTCTGAACTGTTTGGAATTTCCGAATTGTTCCCGACATTTGTGTCGGTCGCAACGGGCTGAATGGTCGGCAGATTGTTGATAGCCGCCTCCGCACTGCTTAACTCAATCTTTAGCTCTGGGTCTCGTGCGTCATAAAGATATGTCTGGCATTTGCGGAGTGCTTTAAGTGCCGCATCTGCGTCAATCGTTCTCATTCGGTACCTCCTTCGAACGGCTTTGGTAACGGCATCCATGCGATAGGCTTACTGCCCTTATACCAAGTATCCATATGGAACTGATCGTAACGGCTAAGTTCTCCATTCTGGAAACTCAGGTGCTGGCAGAATCTCTCGCCTTTTTCATTCTCAAATGTGACATAGACTTCATCGGATATAGTTGTACCGAACTCTTTTGTCCCTATCCATTCATGTTCTTCCGGCATTCTTTCATCGCACAAAATCCACTGCGGTTCGGGCTGAATGGTCGGCAGATTCTCAATTTCATCAAGCAGCTCCCTGATATCTGCGCTTGCTTCTACGCACGAACCATCATCGTCCTTGCAATAATTCATCACCTTTTCGATGACAACATCTGCATCAATCGGTCTCACCCTGTTCATGCCTCCATTTCTTCACCATTGCGTAAATCTGCAATGCGGTTATCTCAGAGAATGTATTGTCAAGGCTTTTTAGCCATTTAATCTCATTCTCAATCCACGACAGCGGAATTGCCGGTTCTGGCTGAATGGTCGGCAACTCAACAATCCTGTCATACATTGTCTCTACCGTTTCCTCAACATATATCCTTGCTTTTTCGTAAGGTATGATTTCTGGTTTGAATTTACGCAACTCATCAATCACCGCCTGACGGTCAATCAAATCAGTTGACTGAGCACTGTCATTTAGTTGACCCTCAGTTGACTGAGACTGAACTGTCGGCAAGGCTTCAATGTCTTTCACATTTATGTATTCGTCCAGAATTTTCCCGTCAAGACTTTTCTCCACGTCTCTCGGAAGGCTCAATATCGCCTGTTTACTCAATAAGTCCATCTCACCAGATTCCATTTTCTTTCCTCCAATCGCTTACTACCCATCCAAGGACCTCATATGGCGTGTATCTGCCGTCCAGCTCAGAAAGCTTGACCTGGTAATTGACCAGCCAGCTTCTTACTGCTTTCGCGTACGCTTCCGAAATAGGCGGTGACTGTGCCGGCGGGAGCTCTGCCAATGCTTGTGCAATATCCGGCTTGTACCAGTGTGCCTTTGCCACTTCAATTGCATCTTTCCTGTAGATTGCGTCAGTTGTGTCTTTTTCGGAAAGTTGCGTCTTCCCGACATTAGTGTCGGGAACATCCGAACTGCTTGACTGTTCATTTCCCAATAGTTCATCTGTCGACACGTTGAGCGCCCTTGCGATCTGCAGAAGAATGTTCGCATTCGGGATCCGCGTATTTGATATATACCGTGATACCGTTACTTCTCTTAGGTGGGCTGCTTTGGCCAGATCCTTCTGCGACATCCCTCTTTTCTCAAGGTACATGGATATCCTTTCGCCTAAACTAAGCTCTCGTGCTTCCTCTGCTTCCCATTCATCAAACTCCCGCATGATCAGCTGCTCCTCTCCTGGTTTCCATGGCCCAGTGTGCGACATTACTACAACCGAATTGATTGCATTGATGATGGAATCAATTACTGCCGTTTTATAGTTGTCGATGCTCTCACTTACAAGCTGTTCGGCATACTGGTCGGCAGCTTCCAAGATTCGGTTCAGCCGGCAATTATCCGGGTCTTCGGATAACTCCTGTGTGAGAAGATCTATTAACTCTTCTCTTTCCATAAGCCCCCTTTCCGCCACTATCGGCTAAAGAAATAATTGTATATGCAGAAGATAATAAGCACGATGATATAGAATGTATTATCATCCATCTGTTTTCCTTTCCGGATCAGAACCAATTCCCCTGCGAATCCCGCATGATTTCCTTGCCGCAATACCTGCATTTGGAATGAACTGTGCATCCGTCCCACCAGCACTCATCCGTCGGCTCGTGCCATTTCAGAATGTCGTGGTAGAATCTCTTGAAATATCCGAACTTCGAGTAAATCGTCGCTGTAACCGGCATGGCGAGAAAAATCACGCTCAGGATTATAAGCAAAATGCCTATCATTCGTTTTTACCCTCCTTTCGTTTCCCATCAGAGCAGAACTCATAATCCGTTTTTATCGAACCTGATAATCCACAATGAAATTTGCAGGTATCTGGGTTCCATACTCTATTTGCACAAAACATGCAGTAGATAATCTCTGGGAGTTTACGACGCCAGACAAGCTCACGGAGCCATTCGGCTGTTTGCTTTGGATACTCGCTTGCGGGCTTCATGCAAATATCTTCTAATCTGGAAGCGAGGACCTCGTAATGCTTAATCGCTTGTTCGATTGTCCACATGATTCTCACCATCCTTTAATTCATGGTCGTGCCGCCCCACATACGGATGTTTCTCATCTTCCCACGGAACGTGATGCCCCGGATTATATTTGTCATTGAGACGCTTTAATTCAAGGTCATAATCTTTATACATGATATGCATCAGACTCCTTGCATCACCGTTAAGCCCGTGGTATACGTCAGGTCCCTTATAGCAATATGACAATGCTCTTTCCATGGAGATCATCCAAAGTTCAATCTCGGGTTGCAATCCATTGATGAAATGTGCAAGTTGCCCATCGGTCATCTGCCTAATATATTCAATATACGTCATGCTTCTCGCCGTCCTTCCCGCACCGATTTTTCAACATATTCAAAGAATTCAACCAACTCATATGCCATAATGGGTTCACCTATAGCTTTATGATTCTCTATTAGCCATTCATCGAAAAGCTCGCTAAGTCTCCCAATACTATTATCTATAATCGTCTGATATACTGTCATCCGTCTCACATCCCTTTCCATCCAGAATACTCAATGCCCCCTGCAAACTGTCACCCATCCGAACTGTGAGAAAGCTTGCCGGAAGTTTCTGCAAATCGGACATTGCTTCTTTGATAGAAATTCTCAGGTCGCTGTGTTCGGTTTCTGTCATAATGATTATTTTCTTCACCGGCCATATTCTCCTTCGACAACTCTGCCAACGCATCTCTTATCGCGTCATTTGTAAGAATCTCGCTTGCAAGTTTTAAACGGCATTCACGACACAGACATATTGTTGTGTACTTACCGCTATTTGGGGGTGCAAAGGAGATCCACGCCATTTGTTGGCCTTCACTACTTCCAGCACCGCAATTCACGCAGTTCCCAAATTTCGATGCGCCCTCGCAGTTTTTTAGATATTTAATCTCAATCATCAGTCTCACCGCCCTTCTTTGCATCTTTCGGACAATCCTTAATTTCCGCCACCCACTTGCCCTTATACGGCGGGTGCGTACATCCGAGGAACATAAACTGACCATTTGCTACAATGCATCTTGCGAATTTGCATGGATTACATCTCCCCCGTGGAATGGAAGCGTAGAACTCATCAATCTTGTCAATCCGTCTCACCGTCCCTTCGATTCCATTTGTCTATCGCTTCGGTTTCCGTGTCGCACAATTCCGTTCCTGCAATACCCCAACAATTATCATTCGTACACGCTATGAACCAATACTGACCATCTGTTTCTTCCGGTGTTACAATTTCCGGCTGTCCCCCGCAGAACGGGCAGGGTTTAAGGTTAACTTTCATGCTTCTCACCGTCCTCTCTGCGATTCCACGCATTTACCGCTTTTTCTTCTGACGGATACCTCCCCGTCCTGCAGAAGCAGTATGCGCACTCAACCTCGTACGAGAACAATGTTCCAAATGACGCCATAGCCTTTTTGTGTTTGAACACTTTTGCCTCGCCGCCACAGAATGGACAGGTTTTTAGTTTAATCTCCGCCATTCTGTTCACCATCCTTTTCTTCCGTAAGTACGTCCGCGATCACTGCAAGGCTGCCGGCGATCTCTTCGAGTAATACCAACAGGCAAATGTCTGTCGCTATTGGTCCGGAGCGCTCGTTTAACGCCTTCTGAACGTTGGTAAATGATTCCACTCTCTTCATGAGCCGCATCTTTCTCCCATCTTAATATCGAAAGAAACCTTTGCCGTGACTGCCATACCGTTTTCGTACTCCCACTCAACCTCAGCCACGTTTCTTTCTGTCTTGAGACATTGGATGAGCAATTCTTTCAAGGCTCCCACAATGTCTTTGAGGTTGTCTCCGGATACAGCATCCGTGATATCTATATCAGGCTTAGACTTCGGTCTCTCGATTCCGTCACTCTTGCGCAACGCTTCTACCGCCATGCGGAGGGCTTCCTCTACCAGAAGCCCATCCTCAGGCAGCGTTCCATGCACCTCTTCGATGCCTTCAATGATCTTTGCCGCCTCTATATTTTTCATTTACATCCTCCATACCTTGAATGAGTCCATCGTGAAATGCCTCTGCCTCCTTGACCTGGTCTCTTACGATCTGGTCGACGATCCGGCTTGTATGCCTGTCCTGAAGCATGACCATCAAATCTATGTGTCTGTCTGGCGTCTTCTTTGCCGCCCTGACGATCAGTCCGAACATGATACCGAGCGGGATCAATACGATTAGTACTGTCATTCCACAATCCTCACATAGAAGAATGCGTAGCCGCCCGCACACATTGCCTTGCCGGATTTCACGTTCACGAACTTGAAAATCACTCTGCCCGTCTTTGCATCAGTGCGGACCTTGACGATCTTGAATCGCTGTGCAGGACTGTTCCAGTGCTCATACATCGTGCCAAACTCTCCGTAGATTTCCTTCTGACGGTAGAAACCCTTGGATGTGTATGTGACCGCTCGCCCCATAAAATCGTTAGACCAGTGCGGCAAAGGGTCTGAATTAGTTATGGTATAGGTCGGTAATGTCATTTCTCCCATATCGTAGTCATACACCCAATTTTCGATATACCAAATCTGATGCTTGGAGTCCGCTGTGCTTGCCGTGTACTTTTTGAGATTCATCCATCCGTCTGCGTCCGGTGTGGCAACCCAGCCGTCAATCTTTTTTGTCTGCGACATGGGGTACTCCGCAGCTTCAAGAATGTAACGGTGGCTGTAATTGAAATCGCTGACATTCTTTGCGTACTTGACCGTTGCAGCCTGTGTCTCGCATGTGCAGGCCAGTGCAGCGATGATGATTGCCATAACCAGGAATGCTGTTTTCATTGCTTTGCTCATATTTCAAATCTCCTTTTCTGTATAGATCATTGGTTTGTTGTTTTCGTCCACCAGAAGGGTGAACGCTCCGTATGCGATCGCATACATGACTTTTGTCTGCTTGTGGTAGACGATGCAGAAGATGTCATTGTCCTCGATGACCGTGAACATGCTCTGGTTCGGAATCGTCACATTATCGCTCTTGCTGTCGCTGTGTTTTCCAATGCACAGCAGTAGGTATACCCCTACAACAAAAACTGTTATGATTCCGACAATTGTCACAGTAGTAACGATGTCTGACCAGCAGAACGAATATGGATAATATGGATAATAGACTGTTCTCATTTCTTTTCACCTCGATAAAGCTTCGGCAATGGCATCCAAGCTGATATCAGATGATCCTTGATTTCTCCGTAAAGTCTGAAATGACCATTGAGGAAAAATGCTGTATCTACCTTTCCGCCATTATCACCCCACGTTGCCAGATACATACCGCCTTCTTCAGGTAATCTCTCACTGGTGGGGATCCATTTCATCAGATCCACCGGCCTGCCCCATAGCCAGTCCATAGAGACGTCAAGCGCTTCGGCCATGGCTTCGAGATTGTTTGAACCCGGGCACGATTCCCGATGATACTTTTCCGGATTCAGGTATATGTAGATGGTGCGACTTGATATCCCCGACTTTTTGGACAACGTGTTCACGCTCATGTTCCTCATCTTCATTGCAGTTCTGAGCCGTGACTGAAAGCTGTTCATCGGTTCTTCAATAGTATCCATTTCTACTCACCTCCGTTCTGTCATGTGCCTTCCAGACCTGATACAAGGCATATGCGAGTGGCTTATTGACCCAGGGCTGTTTCTGAGCTTTTTTGTATTCGATATCGATCTCCCTGATCACATATTCCGGGATGTCGTACGATTCAGCTGTATTGCCGGCAGGGGACTTTTTCTTCTTAGCTTTCATCCTTCTCCCTCTCCAGCTCGTTCCATGCAGCAATTGCCGCTCCCTCTGTGATGTCCCCACGGACCATGAATCCGCAATCGTCGCATCTGACATAATAGTCGCAGGCGCTCACAAAGCGGTTCCCAAGCCTTACCCTTCCGACAGCCTGGCCGTTATCAGATCTGCATTTCGGGCAGGGTTTCAATTCTTTGATCATTCATTCCACCTCTCTTGGATTGACCTCATCGTAGTAGTCGCATAATTCCGGAACACAAATGTCGCCATCATCAAAGTTGCATATCGGGCAACTGTCTAAGTTGTCTGGATTTGTTCCTACGTACTGACACCGCGCATTGTGAGTAAGAACAAAGTACTCGTCTCCCTCAGCTGTGCGGTATTTCATTCTGTACCCTCAGCAATCTCGATTCTCTCGATCGTATCACCGTGGACTGTCTCAAAAAGTACCGTGGCATCTGCCGGCACCTCGATGAGTGGGCAGCCCTCATACTGTTCTTCCCATGTATTGAATGTCTCAGTGCTCTGCAGGACACAATCGTCATCTTCATTGCACAGCGGACAAGCTGAATCACACTCCTTCGGCTTTTTCAAGCCCTTGATCACTACACTCATTCCTCTTCCTCTCTTTCTTCCGGCTCGTACTTGTTACCGTCTACACAGTTACAGCAGGGATTTGCGTAGATCGGAACACACTTATACTTGCATCCATCACAGGTCCAGTCTTCCATTATCAACCTCCATAAATCTCTGAACACCGTTGACCATCTCGAAGAACATCTCGATCGGTCTCGCCCATTTCTTCCCGTAGTTCTCAACATCCTCATATATGATCAGCATTTCCATGGACTCCGTGTGTCTCGCGATTCCGGTCACCAGATACAGGCCTCCTTTGATGTGCCGGTAAAAAGCTCCGACCTTGATTTTCCCGAGCAGTTCGTTTTCGCGATCCTGCGAAGTTGTTCTTTTCTCCGGATTGAACGCTTCATTCATCTTCTTGAGAATCTCACGCTGTTCATCAGCACTGGTACAGTGGATCGTCAGGTCGTATGTATCATCGTATCGCTCCGCGACTCCGTCAGGTCTGATGATCAGCTGTATTCCGTCACTCATTTTCTGCGTTTCTCCTTTCTGCCTGCTTTTCCCTGCAGCGCCAAATCTGCCAGCATCCTTTCCGCTCAGCATACAATTCGTGCGTCCGGAAGAACTCATCCATCCTGTCGATGCAATACGATATGTCTTTTTCGCAGTCCTCATCATCCTTGTTCCAGTTCGGGCAGTCCGGGCAGATGAACTCCTTGCAGATATCGCCACAGGCGTCCGTAAATTCATCACTGTCCATCCCTTCGTCCGGTTCAACATAGTCCCATATCTCGGATACGATGCGGCTGCATGATAGATGTGATCGCCACTCGTAGAAGTCACCGTCATAAATGAACTTCTCCCAATGATACTCTTCACCTTTTTTGATGGCATTCCCACACCAGTCGCACGTATGACTTTTCCGGGCGATTCTGTCCCTGTGCTCAAGTGACTGATACATGGCTCACCTCCGTCATTCAATGCCCTCTTTTTTCTTCAGGTCAGCAAGAAGGTCTTTCATGTGTTCATACTGCTCGTCTACTCCGACCTGCAGATATTCTGCTTTGATATGGTCCAGATACCACTGTGCTTTCTTCAGGTCCTCAACGCCGTTCTTGTGCTTGTACCGCCACATGCATTTGAACGCGTTGCCGAGATAGAAGTAATTCACGCCATCTATGCCGAATGCAATCAGCATGACGTCGGCGCACTCAAGGGAGCAGTTGTCTGCATAGTGCGAAGGATGGTTTACAGGATCAGGTGCGGTATCTTCCGGAACCGCATCTGTCCCAATCGGCTTCCAGTTACACCGATCGTCATCGCATGTCTCACACGGTCCATTCGGCTCTAAAATTATCGAATTGTCACAATTATCGCATTTCTTTTCAACCATCTTATTCCACCTCGTCTCCCCATTCTTCACGCAGCCATGCGTCTTCCCTGGCGTCTGCCTCTTTCGATACCTTTGCCGCGCCGAACATGAACAGGATGATAAATACCGCTACCACTACTGCAATCACAATGATCGCTGCTTTATCGCTCATCAGCTCTCCTTTCCTGATCAGTCAGCGTTACCAGGCATCTTCTTGTACCGGCTACTGACTGTCGGTACTGACAGCCGCACCACATTGGAAATGACTGAGAACGAGTATCCTTCATCTTTCATGCCCTTGATGACATAATTCTGTTCGGATGTGGTCAGTGCCCGTCCCCGGTACTTAGCCCATTCCCCGAGATCGGAAATCGACTTATGCTTTGCAGGCTTTTCATATTCCGTCCAGTTGCCAGAAAGGATATCCGAAGATTTCTCCGTCTCAGCTTCTTCTGCAGAATCGATACTAACGCTTTCCTGTCCAACAATGGCGCTTTCCGACTCTATTTGAACAACTTCCTGTGCAAGCTCCTGCTCAGGTTCCGGTGTGACTTCCTGTACAACTTCCGGTTCATCCTGAGCAGCTTCCTGCTCATCCTGAGCACTTTCCTGTTCAGTCTGGTCATTTTTCTGCTCAATCTGGACACCTTCCGGTTCGACCAGTTCATCTCCCGGTTCAGAGTACTCGACAATCCAGAACACTTCCGGATGATTGGCCATTGCCTCTTCGATAAGCTCCATGAGCGTGACCGGCTTCGCGTTCTTCCAGTCCTGCGCGTTCTCGATGCCTTTCAGGTCTATCACATAATCCCGGAGCTGATCTGTATTCAGTTCCTTAAGTTCTGCTCTCATTGGTTTGGTTCCCTTCTTTCATTTCCGTTTGCGGTCCACGTACAGCACTACAGCAATCACAGCTCCAACGACGCAACCTGCGGCAAGCCCGATCATGAATGAAATCATCGTTGTCATTTTTCCTTGCCCCCTTTCTTCGGAAGGGCGCTGATCATGTTCCTGCCCGTATTGAAGAGCAGCATGAGGATCCCGACCACTGCCGGTATCGGCCATAAGAACTGCCAGAGGATGAGGTCCTTCACTTCGGCTTTCCCCTTGCCGTATTCGTCCGTGCATTTGTACGTCAGGAAGATGATCCCGATCAGCTGGTACACGAACATAATCGCCATACCTTTTGCGATATCCCACATACTTACCTCCTTCCGGTACTGCCGAACCCGCCGCGGTCCTCATTACCGAGGAAGTCCACCGTCTGGATGTCCATCATGTAGTTCTTCGGCTGTTCCGGGAGAATCCTGAACTGGCATATCCTGTCGTTCTTATGGATTACTCCCGGCCTTATCACATACGCCTCGAAGTTCCACCAGTCATTGTCTCCGTTGTAACGGTTGTCAATGACTCCGCTGTCAGCCAGCATGATCCCGTATTCCTCAGCTGTGGAACTCCTCGGCCTTATCATCGCCTCATAGCCGGCAGGAAGCTCCATCGCTATTCCAAGGTCGATCTTTATGATGTCTCCCTTGAAAAGCACATATTCTCTGGCCGCGCGGAGGTCGAACCATTCTCCGTCATTGGCTCTCACCATCGGTTCTACTCCGTCTTTGTACTTGACCCTCAGCTGTAGCTTCTGTGCTTCACTCATTGTTCCTTTTGTTTCTCCTTTTCTTTCTTTTTGACTGTTGCATTTTTAAATCACATATGAGCAGGGCTGCCTTCAGGCTGTCCGCGTCGTACGTATGGATATGCAGATGATTCAGGACTGCGTTCTGCGCCTTGGTGATCGCGACAAGGTTCTCCGGGGAATAATCTGTGATGTCCTCATTCGCAAAACGGATGATGCAGCCTTCCGGAAGCGCCTTCTTGTGGACTGACTGCCAGATCAGCGTCGCCAACCACTCCCACTTGTTCGGCTCTGCTATCTTGATCTGTATCTTTCCGTAACTGATGCGTTCAGTTCCGACCGGTTTGTGGTTAGGAGGTATATTCCCTTTCTTGAACTGCGTTTCCCTGCATCTTCCGCCTGCCTGATAATGGAGACCCTTGTTCCACGTTTGATGCCCTTTCTTGAATTCTGTTTCCGGGCTGCTGTGAATGCCCCTTCGAAAACACCCTATGTTCGGGCTCTTGATCCTGCATCTTTCTTTAACCCTGTAGAGCTGAACCAGTGAATAGCTCTTGCCGAACCTGTCATTTACACGTTTCAAAAGTTCGGCGCACGGCATTTCCATTGCATGTTCCCGGACGAACTCAATCTCTTCATCTGTCCATATGCGAGCCATTGACTGCCCTTAACCTTCTAGGCTTATCTTCCACGAGGTATCCGACTTCCGGTGCCATAGATGCTGCATCCTGCCTGAGCCTTGCGACACTTATCGCCAAGCGTCCATTGTCGATAATCTTTCCAGCAATATCGCAGATCGCATCAGTGCGTTTCATTTCCACCTCCAGATTCTCGCCGGTAAGATCTTCGTTGGATAACCGTTCCAATTGCATGAACAGGATATCGTGCATCCCACCTATCGATGTGTTCGGTCCATTGTTCATATTAGTGCTCACTCCTTTCTAATTGTTGCCGCAAAATCGACCGCCTCTTTTATCATTTTGGGAAACTCCGTCTTGTCCCATCCTTCTATCTCGCATACCTGCATATCCATAAGGATATCTTGGTACAGGCGTACAATAGCTGTATGCCTTGCAAGATCGTTCAGAGCTCTTGCTGTTTCCACTGAAAGACCGTCCATTAGCTGCCTCCATGAGAATTTCTTCGCGTGCTTGCGCGCCCACTATAAGACCGGTTGATTGGAGGCATGTCTTCCGGCTGAGGGAACTGAAAGCTTTTATCTCCATCATTAAGGGCAGTATAGAATTTCCCAAGCGCAAGAATCGCTTGATTCTCATTTGCATAAGTCCCGCTGACCATGTTTGTTTTTTCAGGATCCCCCGGCATTATCGCTAATACGGCATATCCTTTCTGGCTTGAAAATACTACCATCTTTGAGATTTTTTCCCATTCAGCCACCCATTTCCCAGACTGTGCCATTATTACCATAAAGTGTTTTTCTCTCTTTCTTTCAAAACGGGGCGGCTTTAGCATTTTGCGCCTGCTGTTACAAGCCGCCCCTGGTATCTATTCGTTCTGGGAAGCCCGCGCCATGCCGTATTGAACAACATAGGCTCAATCAGTTTGTTTCATTGCTCACGGCACCACGCAGGCACCACCTAGCCGTAATCGCATATCACAATGCGTCGACAAGCCAACTCCGCGATTAGTAATCCGGTTTGCGGATAATCCGACTGAGCCGGCCGGATGTAGCTGTCGTAATGGAACAGCACTATTAAGAATTCCGGAATATACCACATGCTTTCTGCTTCACCTCCTTTCGTTAAGTGTTTAGCGTCTGTAGGAATCTCAGATTATGCAGCAGTTAGTGCGCACTCGCAATGAGGATAGGCGTTATGATTTTCTGCTGTTTATCGGCAGGGCTGATACCAGATATTTACCGCACATGTCCCATGGCTTATGCCAAGTATTTCTCAGCCTTGTTCCGCTGCCGTCTGTTACGCACTATTTACATCCTACAATCGTGACGGTTGGATTCGAACCAACGAAATCAGGCTAATTTTGAGGGGATGAAATAAACGCCTGCGCTCTGACCGCTGAGCTACGTCACGGAAAATCAATAGCGGGCTCGTTGGGGTTGGTGTAGTAAGGGCTTTGAGAATGTATTTAGAATGTAACGAGCCCGCCTATTTAATTTGCTTAACTTGTTTGTCTGTAGAAATAACTTATCTTCATAATGGTTCGTTGTTCGCTATCATATCGCCTCCCTTCTACTGTGAGTTTATGATCAGCACTGCGGCCTTGTAGATCGAACTCTTGCTGAGGGTAGTTTGATTTATTGGCCGAGTACGGATTTACGTGACATATTTGTTATGCGCCTGCATGAGCTCCTCATCCGAGATGTCCAGATAGATCTGCGTCGTGTCTATCTGCTCATGCCCGAGCAGCTTACTGACCTGGATCAGCGGCATTCCTGACCTGAGCGCCATCGTCGCGCCAGTCCTCCGGAACCGATGAGGATGAGCTCCTGTGACATCCGCCCTTGTTCCGATTTTCCGGATGATTGATTCAATCGTTCCGGGGTCTAAATGCTTTTCCTCGTCAACCTGCTCTTTGTGCATATACCATTTAGCCAGTTCTTTTTGCTTTGAGCCCTTCGGGCATATTCTTTGAATATTGCCTGCATGCTTGGATCTCGGCAGCAGATACGGGTTTTCATCCTCTCTGTCATCCAGATACTTCTGCAGAGCCATCTGTGCTTTCGCATTCAGGTAGCACTCCCTGTATTTGTCTCCTTTGCCGTGGACCGTTACCGCATCGCCATGGATGTCCGCTATGCGGATCTCTGCAAGCTCGCTCACCCGGCACCACGTCGATAGCAGTATCTCTAGGATTGCGGTCTCCCTTGTGGTCATACAGGCATATCTCATTTTCTCGATATCCATCTGTGAGAAGGCCTGCTTCTTTTTCTTCGTGACCTTGATCGGATCGACCCGGTTCATCGGGTTCTTTAAAAGAATCTCTTCCTTCTGGAGCCAGTAGTAAAATGCCGAGAGATTCCGTCGTTCGTTGTTCGCAGTTGTCTTTGACACCCCATCCCGGAATATCCTGGTTGCCAGATATGCCCTCACATCGTCCGCAGTTATGTCCTGATACGCTTTCCCTATCCTGCTCAGGGAAAGGGTCACGCTGTCCTTATACTGCTTTACCGTGCGCTTGGAGCATCCGGCTGCCAGTTTTGCGGACAGCCATTTCATTATGATGAGCTCATTGATGTCTCCCTCATAGACGGTCAGCGCCGTTTCCGGCTTGGTCACCTCGTAGTCGCTCAGCGTCATTGTTATGATCATTTTGACTGTGGAGATATCCTGGTCCTTAACGTATGGAGCCAATGCAACGGCGAGATCTGTTTCAAGTTGTTTTTTCATTTTTGCTTCCTTGCGGTATGCTGTTCTTGAGCAGCAGAGCTTCGAGCTTCGGCCGGTCGTGCTTACGGCCTGCGAAGTATGCTTCCCGGATTCTGTCATTGACAGATGCGATCTCTGCGGAATGGATCTCCGCGATCTCACAGATCTGTGCAGCTGTTATCATGTAATTGGCACCGACCATCTCATTCAGCACTTCTTCGATCGTCCTTTTCACAGTTCCTCTCTCCTTATTCAGTCTGCGGTAAATGCAACTCTCTTGCCGTCCTTGATCTGCATGGTTTGCCGATCCCCGTACCAGTCCACTGTCGTAAGTACCTTCTTATTTTCGCTCTGAGTCACCGTATACCTGGCGCAAAGATGCTCACCAAGCTGTCCATAGACCTTGTGCACATATACAGTCGCGCCAACAGGAAGATTCTTTACCTCTTCCGCCGTCAATATTTTCTTTCCTCTAAGCCACTCGGGCATCATGAATTCCATTTCATCACCTCTTATCACTCCTTCCCCAGAGGTAGTCCATCGATACATCCAACACGTCACACAATCTCTCAAGCGCATCCGCGCTGGGGCACGCGGTACGATAAGGCTTATCATCGGTATTCAGGTATCTGTAGATCGACATGTTACTGATACCGGCCAGCTTCGAGAGAGTTGGGGCTTTCAGCCCCTTCTCTTCCATGAGTTTTTTGAGTCTGGTCTTGAAATCAGCCATTTTTCACTCCATCGTAATGATTTTTCAAAGTCTCGATTTCCTGCAGTGATACGCTGTAACCCCGCTTGATTGCAGGTGCTTTCGAGAACTCCTTCGGGTGGATGCCGAACGGCATGTCCAGCTTCTTGTCGAACACCCACAGGTGGTACACATCGGCCATGTCGACCAGTCGGTCTTCTTTCGGATATACCTCGATGGCGAAACGGTTCTCCCCGAAGAGCTCGTTCTTGATCTCCTGCTTCTCGGCCCACGTGAAGTCCTTCAAGCCCTCTGCACGGCTCGCGTCGCTCCGGGTAATTGTTACATGCTCTACCTTGCCGAACTTCGTTCTGATAAGGCGTGAGCACACGCAGGTGCCGCCGGATTCACGCAGCCAGCATCGGTCCATTTCCTTCATCCACACTCCGCGGTACAGCCCGAACTGGTCGTTCAGCATCTGCGGAGGTACGCCTTTGATCCACTTCGATTCCATTACGCTGCACCCACTTTCACGACTAACCCGCCGATCTCATTCGCGGCTTTCTTCGCGCGTGCATCGTCCGGCCATGAGCCCCAGTACCAGAACTCACCCTCGACAACGCTCACAACTACATATTTTTCCGTTTTTTCCGGTGCATTATTGATCGTGACCCTTCCTTCCATCATTTTCTTCTCCTCCTGAAATTGTCGCTGGCCGGGCATGTCGCAAAGTGTGATACATACCCGTATCCGGTCGCGTGATTGATGTCACCCGCAAGAGAGCAGGTGACCGTCTCTCCGTCCGGAGTGACCAGCACATCTTTCCCGTTCTCGTCATCCCAGTACATGATCCGTTCCGGATCCACCGGCATTGACTTTCCGGTCTTCATTTTTATCCAAGTGATTTCCTGTCCGCATCCCCTGCATTTCGCCATACATTTACCTCCGTTATTGATGATCTGCTGTTACTGCTCCCACAGGTCTTTCAGTGCTGTCCATCCGACGCTGTTCTTGTAGAACGCCCCGCTGTCGTAAATCGGATCCGTGATGACTACCACGTCGGAAGTATCGATCTCCGGGTAGTTCGCGCAGACGAATGTCAGCGCCTGCTTGCACTTGTCCGTTATATCAAGCTCGAACCAGAACTCTGCCTTATACCGGGTGCTGTCAAATCCGCCGAGGGCTTCAAGCTCCTTGAAATCCTTAGAACGAAAAGTTGAATTTTCCTCCGTCGGTGTTAATTTCCACACCTTTCCCTTGACCTTTGCCATTTAGCGCTTCCTCCTTGTGCTGCAGTCCGTACCGGACGCATATGTAAAACTCGTCGATCGTCATTCCGGGCGGGACCACCATGTCTAGCGTGTTGATGTCGGACAGGTGCATCTCGCCTTTGATCATGCATCGATGCACATATTTCTCATGCGCGTACACCCGCCAGCTCCAAGACCTGCTCTGGTCGTCCCGCTCGATTATCTTTCCGCACTTCGGGCAGACGAGCTTGTAATTCTCGATCTTTCCTGTCTCGAGGTTGACCGTCTGTGCCATCCCAGTGATCAGGTCTATGCGTTCCTGGCATCCGTCCAGCCTCTTCCCTTTCGCGACCCATTTGAATCCATCATTCTCCATGGTCAGCTCCAATCACATTCTGGCTTTGCGTCAAGCTCCACGTACTCGTCCATTTCCTCTCCTGTGTCTTCGATATGAACGAAATAGCATTTCAGCTTATGCAGATAGCAGAGCATCGGGTCGGCATGCAGCAGATCGCTGAAGTCAATCTCTTCCAGTTCCGAAATTGTCCACCCCTCTTTTTTTTCATCAAACATGATGAGCGGAACCTTGAAGTTGCAGTCTTCACCGTATTCGTCCTTCCCGTCTTCCGTCACCAGATACAGGTACGCATGCGGGTAACTGCTCCTGAAGTAACCCATGCCCTGTTCTTCCTTCTCGATCCACGCCTTGCACTCAACAGGCTCGTATGTAGGCTCATCGTCATAGTCGATATCCCGTCCGTATGTGTTGAAATGATTTGAAACATATTTGCAGTACGACTTGAAGATCTCGCTCAGCGCGATCTTCCGACGGCCAGTACACATTTCCCGGTCCGGTACATCCTTCTCCGTCATGAACACACGGAAGTTCTCGATGAGCCTCTTCTTTTCCACAGTGACCGTCTGGCTCATGATCTCCGTGAGGACTATCTCCAGTTTCGGGATGTATTCGGGCGTCATGTTCGCCACCGTCTTTTCCACCGATCCCTCGACCACCTCTTTGATCTTCTTGTATCCGGTGCCGCCGTAAGAGAACTGGTCGTTGACCGCCTTTTTGATGGCGCCCTTGACGGCCTCCGTCACCTGTTCCTCTACCCATCCTTCGGTGAACAGGCTGCTCGTAACCTCAGCCATTTTCTTCTCAAAATCCATAAGTGCTCCTTTCGTGTTCAGTGCGTCGCCTCAAAATTCTCAATCGCCCACTTGTTCCCGGTGGCGTATACGGCAGCCCTTGTCCTTCCATAAGGGTCGTGACGCTGTCTCTGCTCCACCTGCCGTGAATCCGGATAACTTTCTGCAGACTCAGCGCATCTGGCATTCCGCTTCGAAAGCTCGTCCTTCCTGTCCTTCGTCATGCGTTCCAGCTCTCTTATGTCCTCACGTATCTGCGAGTTCGTCGCTGATGAAGGATCATGGAGAGTGATAACGACTACCATGTCTTTCATAATGTCCCTCCTTTATCTGCGTACCGGCAGCACCAGAACCCTCATGTCGGATGTCTCGGCCCCGAGGATCATCGGGTATGCCGGGCTCGTCATGGACATTGTCAGTTCGTCCGAATCGAACGCCTTTACAGCTGAGGCAAGTATGGTGCCGTCAAAACCGATGCTGATGTCTTCCTCGACGTCCATCCCCGTAGGTATCTTCTCGTCATAGATCACATCGCCACCGACCTTCTGGATTGCCATTCCTTCCCCGCTGAAGGCAAGCGTGATCGGGCTGTTCTGGAATTCCTTGTCCGCGCACATCTTTGCCCTCTGGACGGCTGCCAGCATATCCTTGCGGTCTGCGTATGTGTGTACCGGCTGTTCGGTGAACGGTCTCTTGTAGTCGAGGTACGGACCGTTGATGAGGCGTGTATAGATCGTGTACTTGTCCGTATGGAAGATCGCATGGTGCTCATCGTGGTTCAGGTCGATATCGTCATCGATCCCCATGCTGATCAGTTTCTTTACCGCTTCCTGTGGGACGATGATCTCCATGTCGTCACCGTCGGACTTCAGCTGGTCCCATGCCAGCACATGCGCGTCTGTCGCCACAACGTCCATGCTCCCGGAATGCCTCTTGATACATACGCCGCAGAGCACCGGCTTCGATCCCTCACTGGCGCAGGCAAATTCTACACGCCTGAGCGCCTTGATCAGTTCCGGGCCGGACACGTTCGTCTTGTTCACGCTGACGAGCGGTTTTGCGTAGATGAATTCGTCCGCCGGATAGGTCGGGAACTGGTTCTTGATCTTCGATGTCGATATACGGATCCTTGAATCTTCCTCGGTGATGGTGATCTCTCCCTCAGGAAGGTTCTCGATCAGTGCGAAGGCGTTCTCCGGGATGATGAAACGTTCGCCCTTTGACGCTGCCAGCGTCATCTGCATTGTCAGTTCCGTGTTCGATGCGGTCAGCACACCGTCATCCACGAGGATTCCGTGGAGGCCCGGCAGGTTCTGTCCCTTCGGTATGACCGTCTTCAGGTTCTTGAGAGCTGCGACCAGCTCATGTTTAAAGACTTTCATTCGTTTCCTTTCTCTGCGATCTCTATCCCATCGAGGAACCGCAGTATTCCGTTCGTGTTCTTGATCTGGTACGGGGCGAGCTCTGCTTCATTCATGTACTTGTGCCCGAAATGCTCTTTCATGTCCCGGAAGATATTCCATGGCACCCGGTAGTAATTCTCGAACCTGATCGATACGATGATGAAGCAGTGCGCGCCGAACTTCTCGTGTACGTCAAGGCATTTCTCCTGCTCCGCTGTTACCACCTGGCGGGTGATCCTGTCCGTGTCCGTATGTTTCGCGTCGAACAGGATCGTCGAACCGTCGCAGAGGATACCGCGGAAGTCCGGCTGGGCCTGCTTTTCGAAACACGCCTCGAAATGTCCCGGCCTTCCCTTTATAGGGCTCAGCACATGCATCGGTTCCGGTGTCTTCTGGATGAAGCAGTACCCGTTGTTCCGGTAGTGCAGCTCAGCGAATATGATCTTTTCCTCGAACAGTGCCCCCGTGCTCTTGCTCCGGAGCCCCTTGAGCCTTTGGTTAGATTGCAATGCCATATCCCCTCGCCGCCTTCCAGATCTTATTGATGGTGACAGACCCGATCCCGGGTATCTTGTCGTTGGTTATCCTTTGGATCAGTTCGCTCGCGGTCATCTCCTGCGGTACGTTTTGGGCTGTAGCTGAGAGCTCCTCAGATGCCTTCTGACGGCCGTTCTCATATGCGGCAGTCTCTTTATCCCTGATATACCCGACGAGCTGTTCATCCGTCATTTTGCGGAGCCGTACCGCCTGGTCGTGCATGGCGTCCTCCGCCTTAGTCCTTCTGCAGCTTCTCTTCTTCATCGCTTTCCTCCCATGCCTCGATCACGTATTCCATCGTCGGTTTCCTCTTTCCGGATCCGGTGCCGGGCACTGCCTGCCGTCCGATGCGGACGGTGTACCCGCAGGTGAGGAGCAGCGCCCCGAGCTTCTGCCTGTCTTCCTCGTTCCACTGGACGCTTCCCTTCCGGATGCTCCGGATCACGATCTTACCCTGCATATTTCACCGCCTCCTGTTTCTTCATGTACTCATTCATCTTCTGCGCGAATACCTGTGTGAATGCAAACACCTCCGTCGTCATGCTGCAGTTCCTGTTCCCCCGGCACTGCCACACCCTTCCGTTCTTGAACTCCATCGTGTAGTACGGTGTCTCAGGTTCGGATGCCTTCCTGACGAAATAGATGCTCGTGAGCCCCTTGGCCACATCCTCGACATAAGACCCGACGCAATGGTGAAGGGCTTCGCCCTCTGCCCGTATTTCCTTGACATCCTTCGGCACGACCAGCACCAGCTCTTTCCCTTTGATGCTGAACGCGTCTGTGCCTTCGTTCTCCTTGAAGATCTCTGACATCGCGGCTTTGGCGAGTTGCATCCTCTCCTTTGCCTCCAGGTCCATCCTCCGCTTTCTCTCGGCTTCGCACTTGTCCTTGTGCTTCTGCCATTCCTTGTATACCCTGTCGTGCTCCTTGTAGAAGTCCGGCGGGAAATAGTGGAAATCATCATCAAGGTTTATCTTCAAGTCCCTGCACCATTCGATATAGTCGTTCCAGTCCCGCCCGATTTCGACCAGGGTGTTCCGCTTACGCTTCTCGTGCTGTTCTTCGATCTACCTGCATATCTTATGCAGTGATGCGTGCCTGTTCCTCGGTTTCAGAAGGTCGCTGTTCACGTTGAATATGTTGAAGTACCTGACGAGCAGTTCCGGGCTGATGCTGATCCCCGTCCTGTCGATGTGCTGCATGAGGACCAGCTGCGCCACTGTTGCATCGATCTGCCTGAGGATCCTGATGTTCGTCTTGTTTGGATGGTCCTTCATGTTGAGCCGGAGGATCGATCCGAGGTCCGTACCCTTCTCGTTGAGCCCCTGCCGGCTCCCCAGCTGCTCCCCCTTGAATCGAGCATCCAGTGGCACATCCTGTAAAGGCCCGATTTGGCAAGTATCTCGATTGCTCGATAGCCCTCAGGGTCGTAGATCGCGTCCCAGTACCTTGCGTGTTTTCCCGGCGTGTTCCTTGACAGGATCTCGAGCCCGGAATACTTCATCGGTGTGTGCGCCCATGCTTCCGGAAGGTTCCCCGGGTACAGGCAGCTTGAATAGCATTCGTACAGCGTCGACCCGCCGTAAATTGTGTGGTGTACCTTCTCGTGGCACCATCGAAGTTCGTGTGTCATCTTGTAGTGGTCGTACTGGTATCCGTCCGTTATTGCTTTCCCGGTCTTCGGGTACCTGACGAACTCCCTGACGAGCTCGCAGTATTCGACGCTGTGCTGCTGTATACCGCCCGGCTCCTTGGTGAACGTCCTCTCCGCCAGCAGGTATCTCAGGCAGAAGCCTTCCGGAAGCGGTTCGACATATGTGACATAGACGCCGTCCGTCTTCTTTTTCGGGAAGGCTCCGTAGGACTTGTACGTTACCTTGCTCGCACACATCGGGCACTCGCCCTCGGCATTGTTCTTAACGCCGATCTTCTTCCTGTCCCCTTCGAAGGTCTGGTTGCAGACGGAACACGAGCACCTGATATGGTCGCGCTTTTCCGATGTCCTGGTGTAGAAGATGTACTGGCTCTTGCTGAGCGCCTCATCCTCCACCCAGTAGAAGAATTCCTTCGGGATGTCCCCGAGAACCTTCATGCGGGCGTCGATCACGTCCGTCTCCTTCTTGTGCTTTGCCCTCAGTCTGTCGGCCAGCACCTTCTTCTGGTACACTTCGCAGTCATCCCAGATATTAGGATTCCTTTTCCATGGATTGTCGCACTTGTATTCGCGTAGGAATTTCCGGAACCGGTCCATGTGCTCCATGCTGACGAACTGCTTGCTCTTATTGCCGAATTCCCATGCGTTATGGAAAGCCCCTGTTATCCACTTTGTCTTGTCCGTCCTCAGGTCCTGCGTGATGTAATCATCCGGAGTCATGAATGTCCGGTAGATGCACACGAGGTCCGTATCGCCCTTGTCCTGCATGAATACGTTAAGGACAAGTACCTGCTCGTCCCCGATCGTCAGGTCTTCCGTCGCAATGAACCGCTCGCTCGGCTTGTACTTCTCCTCTGCCGGCATCGGTGCAGGTCTCGGGACTTTTGCAAGTTCTCTCTTATTCATGCCAGCTCCCCCTTTCAGAAACCTCCGAACAGGTCCTCGAGAGACATCTGGCCTTCGATCTGCTTATCCTTCTTCGGTTTCTTCTTCTCCTTGTTTTCCTTCTTGTCCGGGGCATCCCTGTCGGGAGCCTTTGGCGCCTTTTCCTTCTTTTCGGCTTTGGCTGCCTTTTTCGGCTTCTCGGTCTTGGGCGGTTCAGAACCTTCTGTGGTCTGCTCCGCTTTCTTTGCCGTCTTCGTTGTCTTCTTTGCTGACTTGGATTTCTTGTCGAATCCTGCGGACTTCATCGCTCCTGCGACAGATGCGCCAACAAGGGCATCGTCTGTCTCCTTTTCTTTTTTTGTCTTCGCCCAGTCATTCTTTTCACTGAACTCTGCGTGGTAATAATCCTCAGCCCATTCGAAGACGACTTTGTCCTCGATCGCTGCGCAGTTGCCTTTCCTCGGCGCTTTGCTTGCCTTTGCGTAGATGTAATCCCAGCATCTGGGCCACGTTTTATGCTCCTGCATTACATCCATTGCGAGGCTGTTGCTCTCCCTTCCCCTGCCGATGAGGTAATTGATGATCGCCTGCGCGTACGGTTCCTTGTTGGCTGCCAGCTCTTTCTCGAGCTTCTGGATTGCCTGCTCCGCCACATTGACAACGACCATCTCCCCTTCCGGGTTCGGTGCGATTGCTGTAATCTCAGCCATATTTGATGACTCCTTTCTCAAAATCAAAGAAGAACTCGTGCAGCATTTCTCCATGTTCCTCCTTCTTGCGCCTGCGCTTGTATTCCCAGTGGTCTGCGAACAGTCTTGTCACGGAGAACCTGAGCGTTTCTTCTGTCCACGGCTGTCCCAGCCCCTGTATCGGCATGTCGCCTATGAACTTCCCGTCCCTGGCGCGCATATACCTGACCCTGTACTGCTTGCCCTGCATGTAATGCACGGCGCGTACCCCGTAATAGACACGGTCGAGCAGCGTGTTATCCATAACTGACTGCCCCATTCTGGAAGTTGAATGTGAATGTGCTCCCGGGGACGGTTCCGCGTCCCCTGCCAGTCCTCCGTATGACGAGGTCCATCTGGTGTGCCGTTCTCCTTCCTGCCCATATCGGCGTGAACCATGCCGGCGTGTACCACCATTCCTGATCAGGCTTCTCGACCACCAGCAGAGGATCATTCCCTGTCATCGGGTTCACAAGCGTGTCCGCTATGCAGACATACCCGGCGCATCCGAACGCGCACAGTTGCACGTAGCACATCAGCCCGGCGATGCTGTCGATGTCCTGTCCGGCGAACATTGCCCGCTCCTGGAAGTTGATGCCGGCCATCGACATGCTGTGGACCGCAGCCAGAAGATTGACTCCCGCGCCGCATGCAGGGTCGCAGATGGAAATGAAGCCTTTCTCTTCTATCTCTGCCTTTACGCTGTCCTTCGGCACTGTGATCTCCGCCATGAGCGACGCAACGCTCTGCGGTGTGAAGAACTGTCCGTGCCAGTGGCTCCCGAGGTTCAGCTTCATGTACATGTCCCCGAGGAAATCGCCTCTCCTGCGTTCCAGCTCAGTGACCATGAGCGCGTGCATCTCCGGGAAGAGCTTCTGCTCGTCCTTCGGGTACTTTCCGATCAGCTGCAGGTATTCCTTCTCCCGCTTCTTCCACCTCTCGGACCGCTGTTCCGGATCCGCCACCGCGACGCTTTCCGGGAAGTTCGAATATGACCGGGCGAACATGTTCACCATGTCTGCCCACACCTCCCAGCTCTGGCGTGTGTGGCACAGCTTCTGGAAACGGTTCATGAATTCCTTTTCCGTGTTGTTCAGATCGATAGAATTTTTTTTCTTAGCCATGGCATCACCCCTCTTCCAGCTTTGGCGCGCTTTCGTTCTCTGTCTTTATCCGCGCCAGTATCCTCTGCCTGTTTGCCAGCACTGCGGGAGGCAGGCTCCTGTCGACCTTTCTCCTGGTTCTCAGCGTGTCGTAAATCCTCAGGAAGTGCGCACGCTCCACCATGATATTCTCAGACCTGCAGATATCGAGGTATCCTACTGCCATGACGGCTGACCGCGTCAGCTCGTCCATTTCCGCGAGCGCTTCTTCCTCTTCCGGGTAGCCGTGCTTCCGTATCATCTTTCGGACGAACTCCCATGCCTCGCCCGCTTCCTTGTCAGGCTCCTCGAGATAGCTCAGGCTCTTCTCACGGATCTGCGCGATCGACGGTGCGAACTTCTCTGTCCCCATCAGTTCCATTACGGCTGCGGAGCAGACGGCGTACGGTATGTCCTTCAGCATCTTGTACCAGAGATTTATGGAGAATTTGTCGGGCATGATGTTCGCTGACGGCCATGCGCTCTTAAGGGCTGCACGGATCTTATCGAATTCAGCTGTTGTCATCGTCTGTGATGCCATCGCTCCATCCTTTCGTAGCTTCCATATACTCAGCCGTAGACTGGTACCTCTTTCCGGTCCTCGCGGTCGGGTAGGAAACGTAATTCTCTGGGAGATAGTCGACATATCCGGAATTGAAGAAACTGGAACCGTTCTTCACGTACTTCATGTCCGTGCCGTTGATCTCAATGTCGTGCATATAATTCCTGATTGCCTGCTCCATCGGTTCCTTCCCGATCTTCAGGAGCTTCTTCTTCTGTGTGAGGGATACGTTTCCCTTGCCCCGTTTCTTTGGGTAAAGGTTCCAAAGATATTCAAAGAGTGCATTTGCATCTTTTGTCCTCTGCGCTTTATGCGCAGGAGTATCTTTATCTTCTCTAATCTCTATCTCTTCTCTTTTCTCTTTCTCTGACTCTTCTCTATCTCTTGTATCTTCTCTTACTCTTGTATCTATCTCTTTCTCTACGTTACAGTCACGTAACACTGGTGTTACATCGGTGTTACAATGTAACGCTTTTCTATTCCGATAATCCCTAACGCGCTGTGCTCCGGCGGTCTCTGAACCGACCATTTTGTCGCATTCCGTTAGTAAATACTCAGCTTCCTCGTCCTTCACCATGAGCCCCTGTGAGAGCAGGAAGCTGACCGTGACTTTTACGTTATCGAGATCCTCGTCCAGGTCCAGAGCAAGCTCTGTACAGAAGTCCTCTTCCACCCCGTCGAAGTACAGACGGCAGTCCTGCTTGATTGCTACAAGGAGCATCTTCAGATAGATGACGGTGTAGGTATCACCGCCAGCTATCCTCCGAAGCTTCTTAATGGGCTTCTGGCGAAAGAAGTCATCCGGCAGTTTTAACCAGTAATACCTTTTCGCCACTTTCTACCTCCTTAATCCTCAACGACCTTGCTGCCATCGTCTGTCTTGATGACCGTGACGGACTGGCTGAAACGTGCCTTGAAGTTCTCGTCGTGCGTGATCGCCATGATCTTTGTGTCCGGATACCTGTTGCGGATGGCTTCCAGCGCGTCCACATACGCTTCCGTGCCGTCCTGGTCGAGGAACGGAGCCTCGTCGATGAAGAGCATTCCCATCTGTATGCCGGCGGCTCCCGTCTTTACCTCGGCAAGTGCGAGGATGACCGCGAGGGAGGCCTTGACCTTCTCGCCGCCGGACTTTGAAGCATACGGCAGGCGGGTCTTTCCGTATTCGTTGATCAGTACGTCGAGAGTCGCTTTCTCTCCGTCCCTGCCCTTCGTTACCTTGTCCAGAACGAACTCGACGCCCATCTTCCCGCCGGTCATGCTTCCGAGGATGTTGTTGGCCGTGTCCGTGATATACGGGATGACGTTACGGATGATCTGGTGCGGCACGCCGTCCTGCCCGAAGGCGGTCTTGAGGATCTCGTATCTGGAAGTCTTCTTCGACACGAGTTCGATGCTTCCGGAGATCTCCTCGACTTCATCCTTGAGCTGGCGGATGTCGTTCAGCCTCTGCTCGATGGCTCCCTTTGCCCGGTTCGTCCTGTCGATGACCTCGTTGTAATTCTGGATCTCAGCGTTGCACGCTACGATCAGCGATGCCGGTGATGAGATCTCGTTCAGTGCTTTATTGCACCGCTCATATTCTTCGAACTTTTTCATGGATTCAGCCCGGCACTCGATAAGCTCGGTCTCGAGGGATTCCATCTGCTCGACAGCGTTCCTCTTCCTCTCTTCCAGTACCGGGAGCGCGGCTTCCTTCTCCATGAACGGCTTTAACCTGTTCGCCTGGGTCTTTAGCTCGTCGTGCTTTGAAACGGATTCCGAGAGGTCTATAACGATCTGCGTTAGTTCCTGAGCGCGTAAATTGAGCTGTGATGCGTTTTTATCACTGTCAGCGATAATTTTATCTACCTCGGCTATCTGAGCCGTTATAGCGGCTCTCTGGACTTCGGAATGTGCAGCCTTCCGGCTTACGTCCTTATACGAAGTCAGCGCACGGATCCGTGCAGCTACTTCGCTGTGCCTAGAATAGTCATAGCCGACAGCCTCACATTCAGAATTGAAGTCCTGTTCCCTCACCTCATGCGTTGCCTTGCATTCGGTGTAATCCTTCTCAAGTTCCTGTTTGCGTTCAATCAGGGATGGGATCGACTGGACCTCCGTCTTTGCCTGTGCGAGGAACTTGCAGTTCGCATTCTCCGCATCGATACATCCGGAATCCTTCATGTACTGTTCCTGTGTCATGGCCCGCCTGATCAGCTGGTCGAGGTTGCCGATCGCATTTTCGAAGGAAAGCGACTGGCGTGAGAATTCCTGTTCCTCTTCCTGCCATCTCTGCTTGATCGCCGTCACCTGCTTATAACGTTCGGAAAAATCTGCCAGCTCCTTCTCAAGGTCACTAAGTTCCGCGATCCGCTCGTTATAATCCGCCGGAGGCGTATAGAGGTTGTCGAGCGATACCTGCAGCTGGTTCTTCCGGGAACGCTGTTTTGATGCCTCGGCCTCGGCACTGCGCTGCCGGTTCTGCGTATCTTCAAGGAGCTTCTTCTGCGCGCCGTACTGCGCTACAGACGGTGCCAGCACTTCCATCTCGCTCACGATCCTGCGGTACTCGCCAGCGCTTTCCCTGATCAAAGGTGCATCGGAAAGTGACTCGTCAATCGACTTCACACGCTCACCCAGCTGGTCGTAAGCCGACTGCTTCGAACTGAGCTTTCTGGATGATGCCATGTATTCGCTGCTAGCCCTGTCGAGCGCTGTCTTCGCGCCATTGTATTCAGCCTGTACCTTGAGTAACTCTGTCCTTCGGCCATCGGCATCCTGCTTCTTATGCCGGCATTCCACGAGGATAGCGTTCGCAGCGGCAAGTTCCGCTTCAGCGTCGCCCTTGTCCTCGATCTGCTGTTTCTTGATGCGTTCCTCTTCCTTGAGTGCCATGAGCTCGCGCTTATCGTCGCCAAGGCGCTTCCTTGTGTCCAGCTCCATGACATCGTAGATGCCGAGGCCGAGGAGCTTCGCGAGGATCGCGATCCTGTCATCCTTGCCGGCGGAGAGGAAGAGGCCGTACTGGTCCTGCATGATCAGGGCACAGGAGCGGAAGGTCATACTGTCCATGCCGAGGATCCTCTCGATCTCCTTGTTCGTGTCGTTGGCCTTCTCCTTGCTGAGGCTGTTCCACTCGCCGTTCTCACCGAGCTCTGAGATGTTCACCGTTCCCCTTCCGGATTTCGTCCTCGTCCTTGTGACGCGGAACCGCTGGTTCCCGATATCGAATACGAACTCGATGGAGCCTGACCTCGTGTCGTCCGTAGCGCGGAGCCAGGAATTCTTATCGCCTTCCCTTGTGATCTCGAACAGGCAGTCGCTGATCGCATCCATGAAGAGCGATGACTTGCCGGCTCCGTTCACTCCGTTGATGGAGCAGAAGGTCACATTGTCGAAATCGAATTCCGCTTCCTTGTAGGTGCGGTAGTTCTGTACCTTGATGCTTACCGGGGAGAACACGCCGGACATGGAATAGGTCGTGCTGGACGCCTTCGCGGCCGCTATGATCGGCTCCGCGAGTTCAGCGATCTTATCCGGATCCTTGTAGCTCTTTTCTTCCAGCCATTCCTTCAGGCACATGAGCGGGTCGGCTTCCTCGGAGAGGATGTTGCGGTTGTTGACCTCGATCATGGATTCCGCCTCGATCGATGCGACATAGAAAGCGCCGAGCTCCTCAAGCTCCGTCTGGAGCACGGGTACGTTGAGGCGTTTCTTCTGCTCGCTGGTGCAGCTGTACTTGATGCGGACAATGCAGTCCTTGATATCGAGTCCCATGGTGAGCAGGGCAGCCTTGCCGAAGCTCAGGTATTTGTCGACATCCTCAAAGGACCACTCGATCGTCTTGAAACGCCTGTAGGGAGTCTCAACGAATTCGCTTCCTGTCCGCTCGATTCCTTCGTACGTGTGGATCCAGAAGCCTCTCTCCTGCCCCTCGTCCGAGAAGCGCAGGGCGTTGACTGCTCCGGAATAGAACCCGGAATTCATGTTCTCGATCTGCTGCGGCCTGTGCAGGTGCCCGAGGAACACGCCGTCGTAGTTCGCTGCGATAAGAGCTTCCTTCGGGATGCAGGGCTCGAAATCCGCGAAGCATGCGACCTGCGATCCTTCTGCGGAAGCGCCGGGAACGGTGTAGTGGGACATAAGGAACGCCGGCTTGCCCGCCTTGCACATGCCTCTCATCCCGATGACCATCGTCTTGATCGCTTCTGTCCAGGTGCGATCTTCCTCGTCTGCGGAAAGTCCGGGGTATTTCGCCCTGAAATCCTGCTTGTTGAATCCGGGGATGCAGACGATCGTGCCGAACATCGATTCAACGATATGCGGTTCCGTTGTCACCACCACGTTGTCGAAGCCGTCGAGGATCTCCTGCAGGACGTCCCACTGGCTCTGCCCGTCATGGTTGGGTGTGCCGCGCATAGCCACGACACATCCGGAAACGTCCGCCAGCCGTTCGATCGTCCTTGACGCAAGGATGACTTCCTTGCCGTACCTTACCGGGCCGACCTGCTCCTGATGGAAGATGTCCCCGGAGATAAGGACCAGTTCCGGCCGTATCTCTTCAGCTTTCCTGCAGAGGGCATCAAGGCAGTCCGCAGTATCATCGAATCTAAGGTTCCGCCCGTCTTTCACAGGGCCTTTAAAGTCGCCGATATGCCAGTCGGCCGTATGCAAAATTCTCATTCCGCTCCACCTCCCTCGGAGATAATAAATGTATTTATCATGTCTGCCACACCTCTGATCTGCGGGAGCAGCTTATTCAGCATTTCATCGGAAAGACCGCAGAAGCTGTAACCGTCACCCGTGTCGTATTCTCCGACGAAAAGTATGTTCCCCACGATCGGGTGTCCGTGTTCCTCAGTGCCGTACAGCCAGCTGCCGAGATGGTTCAGCGGAAGCCCGCTGAGGATGCCTTCCTCGTCGACGAGCATCGACACCGCGGAGCTTTTCATCCGGTTGGGGCTGGACGGTGCGCCGAACACTGTGTACAGCTTCATGGGGCGTACATGCTCGACCAGCCTGCATTCCGGTCCCACCATGGTTCTCAGGGCTTCAAGCTCTTCCATGATCGTGCCTTCCGGGAAATCGAGGACTTCGGTCTTATTGTCTGTGTCCACCTTGATGATCTTCACTGCTGCGCCCTCCTTTCCCTCTGGCATTCATAGCAGAGCGCCTCACCGAACTTCTTTATCGAATATTCGCGGACCTTACCAGTGATCGGCGCCCCGCACTGCACGCAGAAGTTACCTTCATCCTGCGTGGGCTCGCTGTAGTACTGCTGTGCCGGCGGTGCCTGGTATGCGGCGGGTGCCGGCTGTACAGGTGCGGGATTCCTGCGCGGCGGTTCAGGCTCGTACTCTTCCATGCTTCCGGCGTATTCCTCGCGCGCCTCATCCTCTTCGGTGCGGTCGCTTACGAATCCCTCGTCAATGACCTCTGATGCCTCCGGGGCGGGTACCGCAGTGGTCTGGATGCTGTTCATTCCGAACAGGCTGTTCGCGCCTCCCATCGCCTGCATGAGAAGGAGCTGCTGTACCATCGGATTGCTGTAGTCGGGCGTGAATGCCACCGTCGGGATCACGAAGGGCTTCTCAAGCTCTGCCTTCGTATAGGTTCCCTTTGTCCCGAGCAGTGAGCGGATGACGCGGAGCTTCGCGCCCGTCATTGCTTTCTCCGCCCAGGTCTTGCGGAGTTGGGCGAGATTGGTCTTCACATAGCGGTCGATATACTTCGGCCGGTCTTTCTCAGCGACCATGAAGCCTTTGACCCTGCGGTTGTACCTATTGGTGGTCTCGAACCACTGTCCGTCGTAGAGCTTCGCAGCGGCTTCCGCCTGCCGCGGATCAGCGATGCCGTTCTTGGCTTTCTCTTCCGCTTCCATCCTGTACTTGACTTCCTCGTCCTTGACGGAGATCGTCTTTGAATCGGCTTCCGTACGCCATGTCATGTCCGGACGGCGCATGGAGCCGGCAATGGAGCAGGTGACCACTGTGTTGTCCGCGTTGAACTGCGTGCGCATCGTGCTGTAATCGAATACGATGCCGGCGGCCTGCGCCATCTTGTTAAGGAGCGGCTTGGACAGTGAAAACTGGTCGACGTAACTGTCGCCTACCTTTGTCGAGCCCACCTTGAACACGTCTCCGGACTCTTCCGAAAGGTCTGCCTGCACCTGCGCGATGCTGTAGCTCAGGAACGGGCTGACCTGTTCGACACTGGACTGCGGGATAAGGATGTTGCAGTCCGGGTACCTTGCCTTGATCTCGGCAAGAAAGTTCTTTGTTTCGTTCATAAAAACCTCTTTTCATTTTCGTCTGCATCTGTTAAGATACAGTTGTAGCGCCACTTAGCGCTGTCATGGTGACATCATCTGTTCCCTGGGGATCGGAAAGGCCGTCAAACTTTCCAATCCTGTCAACAGGCTCAGATGGTGTCTTCTTTTGTTTCAGCGGGATCCCCGAAAGGGTTCCCCAGTTCCCTGATACCGTTGAACACGAAGGCACCGAAGAGCGCTGCCGCTATGACCTCTCCCCCCACAGCATCGTAACCTCTCTCGCTGTAGGCAATGATGGAAAGCACGGAGTACATCGCCATGGTCGACAGGAAGACGACCGTCATCTTTGCGATCTCTACTCCCGCCCACAGGATGCAGCGTTCTATCTTCCGCTTCCTCTGTTCCAAGTATCTTGCTCTTACCTTGCTCATGACACCTCCCTCAGATTGCCAGACGCATCTGGCCGGTGCTCTCGGTGATGAATATCCTCGCCATCTCTGCGGCCTTCCGTGCAAGTTCCTGCTCTCTTTCCTGGCATTCCTCGCACTTCTCACCCGGGTCAAGGTGTGCTCCGCATCCCGGGCATTCCACGAAATACATCTTCTCGCCTCCTTCTTATTCGATGAGGCACCTTTCGTCAAAGTATTTCTTCGGGATCCGCCCGGATGGATAGCAGTTAGATATCCTCCCGAGTGCCAGCAGTTCCGCACGCATATCCCGGATCATGGAGTAAGCCTTGCTCCTGCTGACGTCAAGCATATCCATGATGTCTTCCGCTTTGTAGTAGGAACGGACTTCCCTGTCCTTGTATACCGTGCAACCCATTTGTGTGCCTCCTATTCTGTTGCTATATTCTTCTCGACCCACATCCGCAGGTCGGCTGCAACCTTTGCAACCTCGTCAAGTGCGTCAAGCACTTTGGTCAGCTCCGGGACTTCCGATTCCTCGATGATACCGTCTTCCGTGATATCGAGCAGGATGTCCTTCGCTTCTTTCAGCTTTTCGATCTTGCTCATCGCCCTGACCGTGATACGGTCAATGCTGTTCGCGTCCGGCTGCGGAACGTTCTTCCCTAGCGGGCAGATGTTCCTGCAGTAATGCGCCCTGAGTTCCGGACAGTGGTATTCCGCCGACATCAGCAGCACTTCTTCCGGGTACGGGTTGATGACGCCGAGCTCGATCCGTGACAGCCTCGACCGGTCCATTCCAAGGGCTTCGGCCGCGCTGGTCTTGTTCGAGAACCTCTCGTTCCTTTTTGCGGCTTCCTCACGTGCTGAAATGAACACATTCTGGCCGCATTTCGTGTGCGATTCACGCACCATCTTTTATCCTCCTCTGGTATAATTTACTTATGGAACCAAATAGGGAGTATCCACTCCCAGGATTTCGGAGATCTTTCCCGCTGCTTCGGGAGCGATCCTCCGGCCACAGATGATTTCGGAGACATAGACCCTCGAAAGCCCGGCAGCGTCTGCAAGGTCATTCACCTTCATGTCTTTCTCGATCATCTGTATCTTGACGTCCTTGCACCAGCGAGGGAGCGGACGACTGTTTTCCTGCACCTCATCACCTCCAATCGTGGCTGTTTACATTTGTAAAATGGTAACAGCGGTTGTATAATACAAGAGTGTCATAGCCTTTCAGACGCCAATCGGATAAGGCCCGGGCGGTTGCAGCCGCCTTATTTTTGCACTCTGTATCTTACATTTTTAAAGTACATTTATAATATAATCCCCATTTACGAATTTGTCAACATATAAAATACCCATTTGCGAATTTTTATTTGGAGATTCGGTGACAGCCTATGAATACGGGTAATGATTCGAGCAGATCTACAATTACGGCCCGCCTATTCACCACATTGAAGGAAAGCGGGAAGACAGCCAAGGCGCTATCGCGCGCCACAGGGATACCGGAAAGCACCATAAGCAACTGGCGGACGAAGAACCGGGATATTTCTCCGGACTACATCATCCCCATTTGCGAATTTTTGGGAATCTCCTGCGAATACCTGCTGACGGGGAACGAGGAAGAGCGGCATCATTTCGCATCCGATCAACGCGATCAGGAGCTGCTGAAGCTGTTCCACAATCTCACCGGTGAAGGAAAACTGCGCCTCATAGGACGGGCTGAGGAAATGCAGCATACTTACGGTCTGCACAATGAAAAGAAACAGGCAAAATAATGCCCTTCGAGTGGTACCGAAGGGATCAGGTTTGATTTTATTTAAGGAGGGATATATGAAAAGAAACCTGGTCGCGCTCCTGATCGGGGCGACACTCGCGCTGTCCGCATGCGGCGGCGCAAAAGAATCTACGAAACCGGCGGAGGAGCCGGCAGTTGAATCCGCAGTTGAGGAATCAGTTGTGGAATCAGTTGTGGAAGAGTCCGTCACACAAGAATCTGTTGTATCAGAGGAATCCGTACAAGAATCCGTTGTGGAAGAAGCCGCGGATCCGGATGCGCTCCCGGACGACAACCCGCTGAAGGGGATCGCGGATCCGGCAGAGATGCGCGTCGTTTATAACGAGATCAACGACCTGATGAACGACGCCTACCTGAACGGAGACCTCGCCACCGAGACGGATGGAGATAAGGTCAGGGCTGCCGAGGACGCCCTGATCAGCCAGGTGGCGGATGCGCACGGGCTCACATATGAGAACGTCCGTGACATCTACACGTATGGCGGTACGGGCAGTCTCTACAATTACGACAAGGATGCCATTGAGATCAAGCATGGCAAATTTGTCGAAGCGTACATCAATGGGACAATGCTGGTAGTCAAGGCAAAGATAGAGCCGAGCCTGACGAACAACCTCACGATCGAGCAGAACTACTTCAACGTTGCGGACATCATCAAGAACCAGCACGGTGATATCTTCACGGAGATCCAGTATTGGGCGGTCGCTGACATGCAGAGCGGCGATGAGGGGAAGGTCATCTCCTTCGACGTGCCGAAGGCTACCATCGATGCAGTCAAGGCTGAGAACATCGCGGACAACCAGATCGGCGAGTATTCCGACAACCTGTGGATACTGCCGTCTCTTTTGGGATAATGAAATGAGGTAAACATGACCAAGGTGCAAAAGGACCTTATCCGGACGTATTTGTCGGCAGCCCTGCGTCAGGCAGCCGATCAGGAACTTGAAGGGATATCCGACGAAAAGCTGGATGCCCTTATGAAACTATTTAATGTGCAAATCCATGACAACGGGACCGGGATATCCTTTGACGGGCTTGTGCCGGTTCGTGGCGGTTCTTCACTTGATCCAGATATATTAGGACTAATGTCAACACTCGGACGGCTCCCATCGGTTTACAGGGCGGAGCTGTACGGCGAGGCCAGGGGATTCCTCAGGTGCATGGAAATGGTCAGCTGAGGGACAGAGAGGTAAAGCATGAACGAGATGGGAAAACGGCTGCGGAACCTCCGCACCGACAGGCAGCTCAGCCAGAAGGAACTCGCGTCGCGCGTGGGGCTTTCAGGGCAGGTCATTTCGAACCTTGAGCGGGGATATACGGAACTCACGATCGAGCAGGCATCGAAACTCGCCCAATTCTTCCGGGTGTCCACAGACTACCTGCTGGATTCCCCGTCACAGGCAGCCGTCGACCTGCTCACGCTGAGCGATGATGAACTGAAGCTCGTAAAGGCCTACAGGGAACTTTCAGAGGATTACAGGGACGTTGTTATGGGAGAGCTGAAAAAAGCCCTCCTGGCGCAAAGGAGGGAAGCGAAAGAGCAATAGAATGACAGAGGTAGTTATGCCCGCTTACAAGTACCAGAACACTGCAGGCAAGACGCTTTGGTATGCCAGCTTCTACTATACCAACTGGAAGGGGGAAAAGAAACGGACAACAAAGAGAGGGTTCGCGACGAGAAGGGAAGCCCTCGAATTCGAGAGGGATTTCATCAACGGGCAGTGCAAGAGGCCGACGATAGAGTTCAAGTACATGATACAGGACTATGAGGCCGACTGCGCTCTCAGGCTGAAGCCGACGACGATGAGATTCAAGAAGGCGCTGATCAACTCGAAGTTCGTGCCGTATTTCGGCGAGATGAGGATATGCGATATCGATGCGAACACGATCCGTGCCTGGCAGAACGAGATGATCCAGTACAGGGACGCCAACGGCAAGCCTTTCAAGGACACGTACCTTGCGAGCATGCACAGGGAGCTGTCGAACGTCATGACCTTCTGCATGAAGTATTACGGGCTCACAATGAACCCATGCCGGCTCGTCGGGCCGATGGGGAAGTATGAAGCCGAAGAGATGAAGATCTGGACAAAGGACCAGTTCGAGATCTACCTTGCACATGAGGACAAGAGGCCGTATCACGTGGCGTTCAACGTCCTGTTCTATTCCGGTCTTAGGGAAGGGGAGCTCCTGGCTCTCACGCCGAGGGACCTCATAGACAAGACATACGCGCTTGACATCTACAAGAACTTCGCGAACGTCGAGGGGAAGGACATCATCCTCACGCCGAAGACGGAGTCCGGCCGGCGCATCGTCACGCTCCCGAAATCCGTATACGAAGAGCTCAAGCAGTACGTAAAGGATATTGACTGCGCTCCTGACCAGAGGATATTCTATTTCAAGAGGGCAGGGCTGTGGAACGAGTTCCGGAACTGCACGGCGAGGGCCCAGCTCCCGCCGATCCGGATCCACGACATCCGCCACTCGCATGTGTCCATGCTCATCGACATGGGGTTCAACGTGAAACAGATTGCCGACAGGGTCGGTCACAAGAACGCGACGACCACGATGAAGACATATTCACACCTGTACGCAGGACGCGACATCGAGCTCGCGAAGCGCCTTGACGAGCAGATCAACAGCATCAACGAGGATGTGCCCGGGGAGCCATGAAACGCAGTTTTTGGCTGCAATAGTATCAAAAAAAGGGCTTTTTGAGGCAGGAATTATCATTCTTGGTATCAAAATAGTATCAAAGACAAATAAAAAAACCCGGGAAGCCGCATAAATACGGCATTCCCGGGTTTTTGGTGATTATTCGGTGCGGATTATCCGGTCCATTTTCTGTGTTTTTTGGGTGGTTTTCTGTCCAGATTTTCCCTTATTATCCAAGGTTTTTAACCCTCCTGTTTTGAGTCCTGGAGAATGTCAGTATCATTCTGGTATCAAACCGCGATTTTCGGCGGTATCACAACAGTATCAAAAATACTGTGCCCGGATGCTACTGCGGGACACATTGTAACCCACCACCGGACATGATTGCAAGGGCAACTTAAAGTTCCTTCCATTATAAGAAGGCTTCCTGAGGCATCCGCTGAATGATCGCGTCCATCTGGCGCTCGACCTTGTAATCCATGTGCCCCCATTCGTTCCAGAGCTGCGCGTGCAGTTCGTTCAGCAGTTTGACAGAATCCAGATACTCCTTGTTCTGGGCGCGAAGGATATCCATCGCTGCCTTCAGGTCCTGATACCGGCTCTGGATCCCGAGGAATGCGAACGTGATCGAGACGGTCTGCGCCATCTGCTCAAGCAGTTCTTTTTTCGTAAGACGCTCGAGCCTCTTCGTGCTTTCCTTCTCCGCCCATCCGCCAAGGAACGGATCGATACCATAGTAATCGCATTCATAGGTATCATATCCCATCAGCGTTTCGCCTCTCTGATTTCCGATCCCGCTGACGACAAGGATGTCGTCGAACCGTTCCGGCTCCCAGACTTCGTACATGTCTTCATTCATCCTGTCGGCATCAGCTGACAGCACCGCGAAATCCGCCTTGAACCTCTCGGCATCTTCATAGTCACCGTCAAGGGCATCGACGAGCGTCTGATCATCGCTGTCCATCCAGTAGACGACTTCATCACAGGCCTCTGTGATCTCGCCAAGTTTCTCCCGGATTTCCCAAAGAGTCAGCCCTGAAACGGCTGCCTTCTTATACCGAAGGTTATTAGCCTTGTTCTTTCGGACCTGTTCTTCCTTTGTCATATCCGTTTCCTTTCTTCACATTGAATCTCGCGTAGGTGCCTTCACTGCTCTCTCCGGTAATCTGGTCAATACAGTCGTTCCAGCCTGAGTAGTAGTTAAACGCATCTCGGTACATGTCATAATTCCTGTATGTCGGCGGTGACATTTTCAGCGGGAGTGGTCTTGCAGGGCATTGTGGATGCCTGCGTGTATTGTCGACCGGCTTACCGGAATTGTAGTGGCTGGTCGAGAACTTGCCTACGTTGCAGTAGGCAAGCCCCATATGTCTGATCGGGCATGCGTCGAACCGGTCAGGCATATCAATAATAATTACCGCTTTCATAAATAAAATCCTTTCGGTTATCATAGGCGGAAACCCACTGCCCTTGGGCGGTGGGAGAAGCCTTGTAAATTGTTATTCAAGAACATATATGCTATAATACACTCAACAGCATGTTTTAAGAGAAAACCGTTAGGTGCGCTGTTCACCAAAGGCACTCTTTGTACATTGGTAATGTATATATGAGGTTGTAACATATAAGTCTTGGTGTTACGTAAAATATACTCAAGCGTTAGCGTTTACTGTACGGCATGGGAATATATTATCCGTGAGGTTAATATACAGAGTACCTGATACAGTTACAGATGAGCATGTCTTGTCTGTAAAGGGTGCTGTCAACCATCCTGTGATGCATCACCACGGAAGTCACACCGCTAAAATGTAGGAGTCTTAGACGTACTACAGGGTAGATGCAAGCCCATTACACTTGTGTGATGGGTAGTTGACATGGGCCTCCAAGTTCGTCTCTGCTCTTATAATAGAATATCCAGTACGGATATCCGCTCGAAACATTGCACTCCTGCTCTATCCCTGTAAGCCTCAGCTGATCGTCGCCATAGTACAGCCGAAGGAATTTTTCAACGTCCGCAGCACTCCGTCTGGCGAATCCATGTCCAGTGTTCCCCCACACCTCCATGCAGCATTCGTTGAATTTTGCGCGGTCCCATTCCCGGAGACGGTCTGAATAATCTGCCTTGTCACGGTCGCTCCATTCCGGGCTCTTGAATAGCACGAACGCATCATAGCTGTACGGATACTCATAGATGGTGCGCTGCACATGCTCACCGCGGATATTTGTCCAGTACTTCATCATCGGTTCTCCTTTCATGCGTTTTCAGAACTTCTTGTGTCTTCGATCCGATAATGCTTGTGATCAGGCATTATCTCCTCAAGTGCTTCGCGGTCATCTGAAGCAGCAATGTCCTTCCAGCGGTATGTGTACACTGGCATACTGTGATTGCCTAAAACATTGGGTTTCACATACTGTTCTTTCCTCTGCAGCCGGTATCTCATGTCATTCTCCTTCCGCAAAACAGCCGTTCTTTGACCAGTCCCAGTCAATTGAGCCGTTCGGGTAGATGCCGACGCCGTGAGCATCGAACGTCCACCCGGAAATCACGTTCCTCATGCGCGCGTCTCCGGTCAAAGGACTGACTGAGATGCACTTGTAAGACCCGCCGCCTTCATTGCAGTAGGTGTGGCCGGGGACAGGAACGAAGCTCTTCCTCACCATCCTGGCGATCTTCCACACGGCCAGAGCCTCACGCGTCCCACATTCGGGACAGATCTCAGTCTCATTATCAGCCCGGGAGATTGCCGGCCGTGCTGTATATGTATTCCCGCATATCGGGCAAATCCTTCCAATGTCTGTCATATGTCTCCTTTCTACCCTCGTGACCTCCGGGGCGGGTTTTTGTCATTTTTTCAGTTCTGCAGTCTGATTGTAATATCCCAAATCACCAGTAAAATTAAAGCGCTTCACTTCCTGCTTTATCCCCTCTGGATCGGTTACAAAAAAAGGACAGCCAGTAAGTTCAATTCGATAGTGTTCACTCGTTGTAGTAATTCCCTTTTTGTGGCACCCGACGTGTGCAAAATAGATAGTATGCCCCACTATGCAGATGCTTTCCGGGTCAATGTTTC
>ODAI012684192.1_pt1 | contig 49341 bp, 38 predicted proteins | sample 1539321 | NCBI WGS metagenome assembly ODAI01 (sample SAMN02144231, study PRJEB22623) | gut metagenome | biome: sheep rumen | host: Ovis aries | place: New Zealand
ATGAAGATAGCTACAAGCAGTTCTTCACCGAGGGCGGTTATAAGAATGTCGTATATGATCTGGTTGACGGCAGGATGCCATGTGCCATAGCTGTGATAACAAAAGAATGATCTGACAAAACGCTGAGCAAAGTATTAGTTAATATTTATTTGAAAGGAATGACTTATTATGAAAAAAGTATACAAACTTATTGATCTGGACTGCGCAAACTGCGCTGCTAAAATGGAGAACTCTATCAAGGATCTGCCCGAGGTTGAGGACTGCACAGTAAGTTTTCTGACACAGAAAATGACCCTGCGTGTGCCCGACGGAACTGATATGGACGCACTGATGGATAAGGTAGTTAATCTGTGCAAAAAGGTCGAGCCTGATTGTCAGATAGTATTATAATAACCTTACAGCCCTGAAACCGCTGATCTAAAGTATGTGAAGAAAGAAGAATAAAGATGACGAAGAAGCAGAAAAACGTTCTGATAAGGATAATCGCAGCAGGGGCGCTGCTTATAACAGCGGCACTTCTGCCGCTGGAAGAAAAAAGCCTGCTGAGGCTGGCAGCATTTCTGGTGCCGTATTTTGTGATAGGCTATGATGTGCTTTGGAAAGCTGTGCGCGGTATAATACACGGACAGGTTTTTGATGAAAATTTCCTCATGTGCGTGGCTACCGTAGGTGCGCTTTTTGTGGGTGAATATCCCGAAGCTTCAGCTGTCATGCTGTTTTATCAGACAGGTGAGCTTTTTCAGAGCGTGGCTGTGGGCAGATCGAGAAAGTCAATATCAGACCTTATGGATATCTGTCCCGAGTATGCAAACGTTGAAAGGGACGGTCAGCTTGAAGAAGTTGATCCGGAGGAAGTTGAGCTTGACAGCATCATCGTTATAAAGCCCGGCGAAAAGATTCCACTTGACGGCGTTATAATCGAGGGCAGTTCTTCGGTGGATACAGCGGCACTTACAGGCGAAAGCCTTCCGAGGTCGGTAAAAGTTGGGGACGAAGTAATAAGCGGATGCATCAATCAGGGCGGTCTTCTGAAAGTGAAGGTCACTAAGGAATATGAGGATTCCACTGTTACTAAGATACTTGAACTGGTGGAAAACTCGGCGACTAAAAAGGCAAAGTCCGAGAACTTCATTACTCGTTTTGCAAGGTACTATACGCCTTCGGTAGTTATCGCGGCGGCGGTGCTTGCTGTGCTTCCTCCGCTGATACTGGGCGGCGGCTGGGCTGACTGGATACACCGTGCGCTGATATTCCTGGTAATATCCTGCCCCTGTGCGCTGGTAATATCTGTACCACTGAGCTTTTTCGGAGGCATAGGCGGTGCAAGCAAGCGCGGCATACTGGTAAAGGGCGGAAATTATCTGGAGGCACTTGCTAATGCCGAAACTGTCGTTTTTGATAAGACGGGAACGCTTACGAAGGGTAGCTTTGAGGTCACAAAGATACACACCGATTCTATGGGTGAGGACGAACTTCTTGACCTTGCCGCCCATGCAGAGAGTTATTCCGACCACCCCATAGCAAGGTCGGTATGCGCTAAATTCGGCAAGGAAGTGGATCACGGCAGAATAACTTCCGATGAGGAGATTTCGGGTCACGGCATACGTGCTGTGATAGACGGCAGAGAAATATATGCAGGCAACAAAAAGCTGATGGCTAAGCAAAGCGTTGATGTTCCCGAATGCAGCTGCAGGGGTACTATGGTACACGTTGCTGCTGACGGCGGATATGCAGGACATATCGTTATATCCGATGTTGTAAAGGAGACTTCCGCAGAGGCTATAAAAAATCTTAAAGAGAACGGCGTAAAGCAGACTGTGATGCTTACGGGCGATGCAAAGTCAACAGCGGAAGAAGTTGCAAATACGCTTGGACTTGATAAGGTTTACGCTGAACTTCTGCCTGCGGACAAGGTGGAAAAGGTGGAAGAACTTCTGAAAAAAAAGCAGGAGGGTTCTTCACTGGTATTTGTGGGTGACGGCATAAACGATGCACCTGTTCTTACACGGGCAGATGTTGGTATAGCCATGGGAAGCCTAGGAAGCGACGCGGCTATCGAAGCGGCGGATATAGTTCTTATGGACGATGACCCTGCTAAAATATCACTTGCGATGAAGATAGCACGCAAGACGGTACGCATAGTTCGCGAGAACATAGTTTTCGCACTTGGTGTAAAAGCGCTGGTGCTGATACTGGGTGCGCTTGGTATCGCTAATATGTGGCTTGCAGTGTTTGCAGACGTTGGAGTCTCTGTGATAGCCATACTCAATGCCATGAGAACCATGAAGATACGTTCGTAAGTTTTTGTATGCCTTCGTATGCGCTTGTACAATTTGTTATACGTAAAAAAATTCGTATGCGCTCGCAGTTTCAGCGGGCGCATATTTTGTGAAACCCCGATTTATCGGGCGTTTCACGGCTGAAAATATTTTTTTGAAAAAAATTTCTTTTTTTGCAACCTTTCGCAGCCCTCATACGTGTTATTGTTGAAAGGACCTTTCAGACAAAAATAAATCTAGGAGACACCCAATGAGACTGACAGCAGACGAAGCTTACCGCAGATATGCAGACAATGCCTTTGCAGCGGCATTCAGTATATGCCGCAACAAGACAGATGCCGATGATACTGTACATGACACTTTCTTCAAGTACATATCCAAAAATATGGACTATAATGATGATGAGCATATCAAAGCGTGGCTTCTGCGTACTGCTATCAACCGTGCAAAGGATCTCACACGCTCGTTCGCAAGAAAGAATTCCGTCCCGTGGGAGGACTATATGGACGAGCTGGAATTCGCCGCACCCGAGGACAGCGAACTGTTCGAGGCAGTGATGAAGCTTCCCGACAAATATCGTATAGTTATACACTTGTTTTACTACGAGGAAATGAGCATCACCGAGATATCGAATACGCTGAAACGACGCGAGGGAACGGTAAAAAGTCAGCTCAGCAGAGGGCGTGCTCTGTTGAAAGAAATGTTGACGGAGGAATGGAACAATGACTAACAAGGAAAAATATCAGCGGACATTTTCAGTGCTTCACGCCTCCGAATTTGATTTGGAGGAACTGACAATGAACAAGAGAAAAGGTATAAGAATTTCAAAGAGAATAACAGCAGTTTGTGCAGCAGCAGCTATCGTGGCAGCTATGAGCGTAGGTGCTTATGCGGCAGATATCGGCGGCATACAGAATAAAGTGAATATATGGCTCCACGGCGAGCAGACAGAAGTTGCGCTGGATATCAAGCAGAATGAAAACACCACCGATTACACCCTCAAATACACCGATGAAAAAGGCGAAGAAAAGGAGATACAGGGCGGCGGTGTGGCTATGGACGGCTTTGGTGGAGAAAGACCGCTGAATGAGGAAGAGGTACTTGAGTGTATCGAGGATGATATTTATGTTGATTTCAAGGATGACGGCACTGTATGGGTCTACTGCAAGGACTTCAAAGAGGATATAACAGACAAGTTCGACGAGAACGGCTACTGCAAGTGTCAGCTCAATGACGGTGAGCAGCTCATTGATATCGAGATAGAGCCCAACAAAAACACTTCTATCAGCACAACACCACTTAATTAATATGAAATATGGCAATCCCACTGACACACTAAACATCCTTTGCTGATAACTAATAGTAATTAGTGGTATCAACAAATGTACTACTTTATACAGTCGCATTATTTAGTGTGTTAAATGGATAGACATAATACGAAAAACAGCGCCCGCATCTTAACGATGCGAGCGCTGTGTTATTTTTATCATTACTCGGTAATATCAGCGTGGTGAGCCTGGAGAGACTTAACGCCGAAGTGGGTCTTCTGCTTGATAGCACGTATGCCCTCGGCACTTGCCTTGGCTGCTGCCATGGTGGTGATGTAAGGTATGCGGTGCTTGATAGCGTTCTTTCTGATGTAGCTGTCATCGTGAGCGCTGGTCTTGCCTGCGGGAGTGTTGATTATCAGCTGGATCTCGCCGTTTGCGATCTCATCAGCGATGTTGGGTCTGCCCTCGTAGATCTTGAAGATCTTCTTTGCGGGGATACCTGCATCAACTATCATCTCATAGGTCTTGCCTGTTGCCAGTATATTGAAGCCGAGTTCGCTGAAAGACTTAGCAATCTCGATAAGCTCGGGCTTATCTCTGTCGCATACGCTGAGCAGTACTGTACCCTCTGTGGGCAGTGCTGTCTTGGTAGCTTCCTGAGCCTTGTAGTAAGCCTCGCCGAAGCTGGGTGAGATACCCAGAACTTCACCTGTGGATCTCATCTCAGGTCCGAGTACAGGGTCAACTTCCTGGAACATATTGAAGGGGAATACAGCTTCCTTAACGCCGTAGTGACCTATCTTCTTGTCCTTCAGCTGAGGTACGGGAGAAGGATTGCCAGTCAGTTCGCTTGTGATTATCTCGGTAGCTATCTTTACCATGTTGATAGAGCAAACCTTGGATACCAGCGGAACTGTTCTCGATGCACGGGGGTTAGCTTCCAGTACGTATACAGTATCGCCCTCGATAGCGTACTGCATATTCATCAGGCCCTTTACGTTCATCTCAACAGCTATCTTCTTGGTGTATTCCTTGATGGTAGCTACCTGCTTCTCGCTCAGGTTCTTGGAAGGCAGTATGCAAGCGGAGTCACCGGAATGTACACCTGCAAGCTCGATATGCTCCATAACAGCTGGTACAAAGCAGTGCTCACCGTCGGATATAGCGTCAGCCTCGCACTCTGTTGCGTGGTTGAGGAAACGGTCTATCAGTATAGGTCTGTCGGGAGTTACGCCTACCGCAGCAGACATATAAACTCTCATCATCTCATCGTCGTGAACTATCTCCATGCCGCGGCCGCCCAGTACGTAAGAAGGTCTTACCATTACGGGATAACCTATGCGGTTAGCGATCTCCAGAGCTTCGTCAACATTGACAGCCATACCTGCTTCGGGCATAGGAATACCCAGCTTGTCCATCATAGCGCGGAAGTGATCTCTGTCCTCTGCGAGGTCGATAGTCTCGGGAGTTGTACCCAGTATATTTACGCCGTACTTTTTCAGGTCGTTAGCCAGATTCAGAGGAGTCTGTCCGCCGAACTGTGCGATAACGCCCACGGGCTTCTCCTTATCGTGGATAGCCAGAACATCTTCAAGAGTCAGAGGCTCGAAGTACAGCTTATCGGAAGTATCATAGTCGGTAGATACTGTCTCGGGGTTGCAGTTAACGATTATGGACTCAAAGCCCAGTTTTTTCAGTGCCAGTGCAGCGTGTACACAGCAGTAGTCGAATTCGATACCCTGACCGATACGGTTAGGACCGCCGCCAAGTATCATGATCTTGGGCTTTTCGGTATTAACAGGGCTGTTGTCCTCAGCAAGGTGATAGGTGGAGTAGTAGTAAGCTGCATCCTTTGTGCCGCTTACGTGTACGCCCTCCCATGCTTCCTTGATACCAAAGCCGATGCGGGCATTTCTTATCTCCTCTTCGGTAACTTCAAGGAGAGAAGACAGATATCTGTCAGAGAAACCGTCCAGTTTAGCCTGCTTGAGTACAGCCTCAGCGGGAACAGCGCCCTTGTTTTTCAGCAGAGCTTCTTCCTCGTCAACAAGTTCCTTCATCTGCTCGAGGAACCAGTGCTTGATCTTGGTGAGCTGCCAAATCTCATCTATTGTAGCGCCCTTGCGCAGTGCTTCATATATAATGAACTGTCTTTCGCTTGTGGGGAAACGGAGCTTATCCATAAGCTCCTCCTTGGAAAGATCATGGAAATCCTTTGCAAAGCCCAGACCGTATCTGCCTGTTTCAAGAGAACGTATAGCCTTCTGGAAAGCTTCCTTGTAGGTCTTGCCGATGCTCATTACCTCGCCGACAGCTCTCATCTGAGTGCCCAGCTTGTCCTCAGCGCCCTTGAATTTCTCAAATGCCCATCTTGCAAACTTGATAACTACATAGTCTCCGTCGGGAACATACTTATCGAGAGTACCGTACTTGCCGCAGGGTATCTCATCAAGAGTAAGACCGCAAGCCAGCATAGCAGATACCAGTGCTATGGGGAAACCTGTAGCTTTGGAAGCCAGTGCGGAAGAACGTGATGTTCTGGGGTTGATCTCGATAACGACTATCCTGCCGTCCTCGGGATTTCTTGCAAACTGGCAGTTGCAGCCGCCGATAACTTCGATAGACTCGATTATACGGTAAGACATATCCTGGAGTTCCTTCTGAACGTCCTCGGGGATAGTCAGCATAGGTGCAGAGCAGAAGGAGTCACCGGTGTGAACACCTATGGGGTCGATATTCTCGATGAAGCATACTGTTATCTTGTTGTTGTTTGCATCTCTTACTACTTCAAGCTCCAGCTCTTCCCAGCCGAAGATGCACTCCTCAACAAGCACCTGTCCGACGAGAGAAGCCTGAAGACCTCTTGCGCATACTACTTTGAGTTCGTCAACGTTGTATACCATACCGCCGCCAGCGCCGCCCATGGTATAAGCAGGACGAAGAACTACAGGGTATTTCAGCTCCTCAGCTATCTTTACAGCCTCGTCTACCGAGTAAGCCACCTGGCTCTTGGGCATACCGATACCCAGCTCGTTCATAGCGTTCTTGAACTCTATCCTGTCCTCACCGCGTTCGATAGCATCTACCTGAACGCCTATTACCTGTACGCCGTACTTTTTCAGCACGCCTGCCTTGTCAAGCTCCGAACAAAGGTTAAGACCCGACTGTCCACCCAGGTTAGGCAGCAGAGCATCGGGGCGCTCCTTGTCGATTATCTGTGTGAGCCTGTCAAGATTAAGGGGCTCGATATAAGTGATATCGGCAACATCGGGGTCTGTCATGATGGTAGCGGGGTTTGAATTGACCAGCACTATCTCATATCCCAGATTTCTCAGCGCCTTACAAGCCTGAGTACCCGAGTAGTCGAACTCACAGGCCTGGCCTATGATTATAGGACCGGAACCGATTATCATTATCTTGTTGATATCCTGTTTCTTTGGCATACATATTCTCCTATCCCGCACAACTGTGCGAATTGATTCACTAAAAAAATCCCTTAACGTATATCATAACATATTTACAGACAAATTGCAAGATTAAATTGCAAAAACTTCATTATATTTAATGTTCATCTATTCATAATTCATAATTTATATTTCAGTGAATACAGGCAACTTTTATACATGCTTTATACATTCCATAAAATAAGCGCTAACACCGAAACGGTGCAAGCGCATTTATCCGTATGGGCTCCCATAGTTGCGGGATCAGTTATCTGCCGAGATATGCCTGTTGATGATATCGTTGACACTGCGGTAAACATAGGGTTTAAGCTTTTCAAGGCTGACAGGTTCACCGTAAAGTATAGCAGAATGACAGGTAGAGCTTACCAGTTCAACTATCATGAAAAGCATGATCTCAGGTTCTGTTATGCTGTCAGGTGCATCAGCAAGTATAGCGTCGTATATTGCACGCAGATCCATATTATCGCCCTTTGAAGGTGAAGTGACAGCGTGTTTGAACACTCCCCAGCTCAGGTTTTTAGCGATGAATGCCACCATGGCATGATTGCCCTCCAACTGGTCGAGAATATTGTCTATAACGAAGATGATCTTTTCATTGAAAGACATTTCTTTACTTTCAGCCTCCAGTGCTGAGATCGCATTACTGAACAACTTTGAAGACTGATGTGCCACCAGTCTGTTTTTAAGATCGTACTTATCTTTAAAATAAAGGTAGAAAGTACCCTTTGCCACCCCAGCACTCTTGGCTATATCGGATACTGAGGTCTTGCTGACACCGTTTGTTGTGAACAGCTTATATGCAGTGGCAAGCAGAGAATCCTCCTTGGCCTTTTTATTGATATCCAGCTTTCCCATTATATGACCTCCGTTTTTGCGAATATGAGGGTTGACTTTATATTTATCATTACCATATTATTACATTTCATTCATCATTTTAACGCCGCTATAACAGCGAATTTATGATATGAATATACACATTCCACCATAGAAAAACCGCTTTTTCTCAGCATATTTATCTCCTGCTCGACTGAGCATTCCCGATCGAGCTTTCTGCGCGCCTGCCATAGTGCTATATCCTTGTCCGTCAGACCGGAGTTATACAGCTGACCTTCCCAGAAGCGATCATACCAGCCGCTGAGTCTGTCATCACCTGCACAGAACTGATCGTAATTCACAAACAGACCGCCATCGGGCAGTGCATTGAATATATTGCCGAACAATACCTGCTTTTCATCATCTTCCAGATGATGTATGGAAAGCGCTGATATAACTGTATCCGCAGAAACATCAGGCAGACCTTTCAGGTAGTCAGCAACCTTATACGAAAAGCCCTCAAGCCCGCTGAACCTGCGCTTTGCCACTTCAAGCATATCCTCTGCGATATCTGTAAGTATATACTCTGCTCCAGAAAAATGTCTGTACCAATGTTCCGAAAGCAGCCCTGTACCCGTACCAAGATCAATGATACGTTCAGGTGCATCAATATTAGCAGCGATAAGCGCCGTCGTGTTTATATAGAAATCATCGTAGCAGGGTATGAATCTTCTGCGGTTCATATCATACTCCTCTGCTACCATATTGAACTGTTTTTCAATATTATTCTTATCAAGCATCCTATTATCCTCTTATACGTCGTTTGCTATAATTATATGATATTTAGAATTTTTTGTCAATAGGTCAAAATCAACAGTGATCGCAAATGACTGACAGTCATTTTGTTTATCTCTACAAAATTATGACCAAAGGTCATTTTGGCTATTGACCGTTGGTCATTTTAGTGCTATACTACATATAAAGAAATGACCGGGAGTCATTAAACCACAAAGAAAGGAACGGTAGTATGAAAAACTTCGGTAAAGCAGTTGTCAGACTGCGTATACTCATCGTCATACTGGCATTGGTGCTTGCGGTGCCCGCGGCGATAGGTATGCTGAAAACAAGGATAAACTACGACATACTCTCTTATCTTCCCGAAGATATCGACACGATGAAAGGTCAGCAGATAATGCTTGACGAATACGGTAAAGGCGGTTTCGCCTTTGTAGTTGTAGAAGGCATGGAGGACAAGGATGTTGCAGCACTTAAATCCGAATTTGAAAAAATAGATGCTGTCAGTGATGTGCTTTGGTATGACAGTATAGCTGATATATCCATACCAAAAGAGATACTTCCTGAGGACATCTACAGTTTCTTCAACAATGAGGACGGCAGTGCCACAATGATGGCTGTGTTCTTCAATAAAGCCACTTCTGCTGACGAATCCCTTGAAGCGGTAGTTGAGATGAGAAAGATAGCAGGCAAGCAGTGTTTCATAAACGGCATGACCGCCATAGTTGAAGACATTAAAGACCTGACGATGAAAGAGACCACCGCATACGTCGGAATAGCGGTACTTCTTACAAGCATCATACTTGCGGTGACTATGGATTCTCTTCTGATACCTGTATTCTTTATGCTTAGCGTTGGTCTTGCGATACTTTACAATCTGGGAACCAACATATTCCTCGGACAGATAAGCTTCATCACACAGGCGCTGACAGCTGTTTTACAGCTGGCGGTAACGATAGACTACTCAATATTCCTGTGGCACAGCTACAAGGAACAGAAAGAGAATTTCTCCGACAAATACGAAGCCATGGCTGAAGCCATAGCACAGACCATCTCCTCTGTAGTATCAAGTTCGGTAACTACAGTTGCAGGATTCCTGGCACTGTGCTTCATGAGTTATACACTGGGTCTTGACATGGGCATAGTTATGGCTAAGGGTGTTGTCATCGGCGTTATATGCTGTGTGACTGTACTGCCCTCAATGATACTCGTCTTTGATAAGCTGCTCGAAAAGACCATACACAAGGATATTATCCCCAGCATGGACAAAGCCGCTTCTTTTATAGTAAAGCATCACACTGTATTCGTTGTACTGTTCATAGCCCTGCTGATACCGGGTATTTACGGACAGACCCATACAGATGTTTACTACAACCTGACAGACACGCTCCCCACTGATCTGAACAGCGTGATCGCAAACACCAAGCTTCAGGATGAGTTCAATATAACCTCAACCCACATGATACTGTGCAGCGCTGATATGAAGCGCAGTGATGTTATCAGTATGACTGATGAGATGAAAAAGGTGGACGGTGTCAGCATGACTATGGCATTCGATACCCTTATAGGTCCGTCCATCCCCGAAGAAGCTATCCCCGAATCGGTGAGCGGTCTTCTGAAAGAGGGCGGCTGGCAGCTGATGCTGGTAGGCTCTGATTACAAGGTAGCATCCCCCGAAGTCAACGCACAGGTAGATGAACTCATAGATATACTCAAAAAGTATGATGACAACGGCATGGTAATAGGTGAGGCTGCCGCAACAAAGGATCTTATCAGTATAACAAAACGTGACTTCGCAGTTGTAAACACGGTATCCATAGCAGCAATATTCATAATCATACTTTTCGCGCTGAGATCGATATCTCTGCCTATGATACTCGTTGCAGTGATAGAATTCGCAATAACCGTAAATATGGCAGTTCCCTGCTTCACACATACCAAGATACCTTTTATAGCATCTGTAGTAATAGGCACCATACAGCTGGGCGCCACTGTTGACTATGCTATACTAATGACCACAAGATACAAGCAGGAACGTATAGACGGCAAGGACAAGACCGAAGCCGTGACCATAGCATTAGCTACCTCGATGAAATCCATTATGGTAAGCGCACTGGGCTTCTTTGCATCGACCTTCGGTGTCGGCGTATACTCCAGCGTAGATATGATATCACAGCTCTGCACACTGATGTCCAGAGGTGCGCTGGTATCAATGGTAACGGTAATATGTGCACTTCCATCCATGCTGCTGCTTTTTGATAAGGTGATAATCAACAGCACAATAGGCATGAAGGATACAGCAAGAAGGGAAAAAGCTTTCAAAGTCCCCTCACTGAACAGTTGAATAGATAAGGAGAGATCATTATGAAAAAATACAGCAGATTTTTAGCAGGTGTCCTGGCAGTACTGATATCGGCAGGCTCAACAGGATTTTACGCAGTTGCAAACAAGGACGATACATCCGCAAATGACAGTTCCTCAAAGACTTCGGATAAAGACAGTTCCGAAGCTGACGATGATCACAAGTCGCCCGAAATAAAAAAGCATGACAAGAAGAAAACAGAAGATACAAAGACCGCCGACAGCAATACTGCACGCAAAGAGGAAACTGTTTACGTACTGACCGATGCAAACGGCGCTCCGACAAAGACTGTGGTTAGTGACCATCTTGTTAATCCTCAGGGACTCACTTCGCTTATGGATATATCCACTCTTACCAATATAGAAAATATGAAGAACGATGATACCTTCTCAGGCAGCGGAGATAATATGCAGTGGAACACATCAGGCGGAGATGTATACTACAAGGGCTACACAGATGCAGCTTTGCCTGTTGATATAAAAGTCAGCTACACCCTTAACGGCAAAAGCATCACTCCCGAGGAACTGGCAGGCAAAAGCGGCAAGGTCACTGTAAGATACGATTATACAAACAATTCGACTTCCACAGTAAAGATAAACGGAAAGAACGAAACGATCTATACCCCGTTCCTTATGGCAACAGGTGCGCTGCTGGACAGTGAAAAGTTCAGTAATATCAGTGTGACTAACGGTAAGCTGATCTCCGACGGCGGCAGACAGGCTATCATCGGCTATGCACTGCCGGGACTGAAAGAAAGTCTTGGGCTTGATGATGAAAGCGACATCGGCATACCCGAGTATTTTGAATTCACTGCCGATGTTACAGATTTTGAATTGAAAACAGTATTCACTGCAGGAACTAACTCATTCTTCAATGATATAGACTTTGACGGTATCGACAAGCTCGATAAACTGGAAGAAAAGCTTGGCGAACTTGCTGATTCAGTAGACAAGCTTTCTGACGGTTCAAAGCAGCTTTACGACGGCACAAAGGAACTCAACAAGGGCGTTGGAGAACTGAAAAACGGAGCAGATAAGCTGGCTGACGGCGGCAAGCAGCTGAACGACGGTGCAGTATCTCTGGCTGACGGCGCAGGCAAACTCGCTGACGGCACAAAGACCCTCGACAGCGGTGCAGGCGACCTGGTAAACGGTATAAAAAACGCAAAGGACGGCAGCAGCAAGCTAGCCGGCGGTTTCATACAGGTAAACGACGGTGCGGCTCAGCTGAAAGATGGTTCTGCAAAGCTGGCAAACGGTCTGGGCGATGCGGATACAGGCGCAAAGACCCTCGATGAGGGTGCGGCTTCTCTTGCAGACGGAGCAAGCAAACTCAATGACGGCATACAGAAAGTTGCAGGCGGTTCGGGTGCACTGGCTGAGGGTACAAAAACTCTCGATGATGGCGCAAAGTCCCTGCTTGACGGCATAAAGGCGGCAAAGAATGGTTCTGCACAGCTGGTGGGTGGTTTCATACAGGTAAATTCAGGTGCGGCAGACCTGAAAGCAGGCACAGCACAGCTGGCGGCAGGTATTGCAGATGCAGATGAGGGTGCGGCGAAACTGAAAGACGGCGCAGACAAGCTCAAAGACGGTGCTGACACCGCCGCAGCAGGTGCAAAGTCCCTCAAAGACGGTACATCATCGGCAAAGGCTGGCGCAAAGGGTCTGGCTGACGGCGCTAAAACTCTTGATGACGGGATCAAGTCAGCCAAGGAAGGTTCTGAAAAACTGAAAGACGCAACTTCACAGCTGAAAAACGGCGCAAGCGAACTCAAATCAGGCACAGCAAAACTGGCTGAGGGCATAGGCTCTGCCGATAAGGGCGCAGCAGACGTTCACAGCGGTGCAAAGAAAGTCGCAAGCGGTTCAAAGGCTCTGGCTGACGGAGCGGCAACTCTTGATTCGGGAGCGGCTAACGTAGCGGCAGGCTCTACACAGCTTTCCACAGGCGCAGGTTCACTCAGCACATCAGCCGGTAAACTTTCGGCAGGCATAACTTCCTCAAAGGCAGGTTCCGAAAAGGTGCTTGCAGGAGCACAGGCACTGGCAGGCGGTATAGATACTCTAGCCGGCGGTGCAGCAGCTATCCCCGAAAAGCTGAATGGTGTTTCGGCTTCTATGACAAATGCCGCAGACAGCCTTAACTCTACCATAGAATACAACAAACAGGTGCTGGCAGGATTACAGCAGGTATATGCCTCTAATCCCTCTGATGACATAGCCGCTATGATAGGCACTTTACAGCAGACTATCGCATCTCAGGAGCAGATAGCCGCAGGTCTGGCTGAGGGTTCTTCTCAGATATCGGCAGATACTTCAGCGCTCACAGGCGGTATCGCAGACCTGAAAACAGGTGCCGCTGCACTGGTAGAAGGTGCTCAGGCTCTCGATACAGGTTTGGCAACTCTCGATGAGGGCGGCAAGGCTCTGGCGGCAGGTGCAGGCAAACTCTATACAAGTTCAAAAACTCTGGCTAACGGTGCTGCACAGGTATCCAACGGTGCGGCAGGACTAAAAGCAGGAAGCAGCGAGCTTCTGACAGGTGCTAACTCACTTTCCGAAGGTACGGGTTCACTCTCCAAGGGACTGACTACCGCTTCCGCAGGTGCCAAGAGCGTTGACAGCGGAGCAGGGGCATTGAAGGCAGGTTTAGAACAGGTCAGTGCAGGCGCTTCAGCCCTTGACGAGGGTCTTGGCAAGCTGTCATTCGGCTCGGGCGAACTCAGAGTCGGCGCAGACACACTTTTCAACGGCATCGCAGCCATTGATACAGGTACTACTTCCCTTTACGAGGGTATCAAGGCTCTGGCAACAGGCGCAGGCTCACTCAGCGAAGGCGCTGCTGCCCTTTCAACAGGACTTAACTCCGCAAATACAGGTGCGGCTGCTCTTGATGCTGGTGCAGGCAAGCTTAACGGCGGACTTGGTCAGCTTTCAGACGGCGCATCAAAGCTCGATGACGGTCTTGGTCAGCTGACCGATGGCGGAGAAAAGCTCAAGGCAGGTACAGGCACGCTGGCTTCAAGCGTGACCGCGCTTGTGGCAGGAGCAGGACAGCTGGCTGACGGCAGCACAGCAGTTTCCGACGGCGCTAAGAAAGTATCCGGCGGCGCACATTCCCTTGCCGACGGCATAGCAGCGGCACGCAACGGCGCTGTACAACTGGATACAGGCATAGGCTCATTACAGGGCGGACTTACACAGCTTTCAGACGGCGCATATTCACTCGATGACGGTCTGGGACTTATCTGGCAGGGCGGACAGGCCCTAAAAGACGGTACTTACAGTGTATCAACAGGCAGTGCACAGCTTTTAGATGGCGCTGAAAAGCTCTCCAACGGCAGCGGCACCCTTTATGCAGGTATAACTACCCTCGATGACGGAGCCGCAAAGCTGAAATACGGTTCTCAGAAGCTTGAAGACGGTGCAAAAGAACTCAACAGCGGCATGAAGAAATTCCGCCGCGAGGGCATCGACAAGATAATCAACGCTTACAACGATGATATCACTCCCCTGCTGGACAGACTTGACGCTATAAAGGCAGCAGGCAAGGCTTACGATAATTTCTCGGGTAAAGCAGCAGACACTAAGGGCGAAGTCAAGTTCATATACGAGACTGCACCGGTTTCTGCAGACAAAAAGAATGACTGATCATCAGTTATACAAACAAGACAGTATCGGATCTTTTTCATAATATTTCCTCTTCACCCGCTCTCTTGCGTACATCAAGACGAGCGGGTGATCTCTTTATTTTTTAAACCCTATCAAACATATTATAGACAGTCCACTATTTTTGTATTTATACTATTGACAATATACATGAGAATGTGATATCATATATATAAATAATTCATGTACTCTGTATTAAGTAAATATAAATAACAAAACAGTAAAATTAAAGAAAAATTATAGTCATAAGTCGGATAGTACTTATACAGATCCTGACAACAGGTAAATATCGCATTCCAACATATAAGCAACTGCTGTCAGTATCACCGGGGAGAGTGAGCATAATGAAGATCATATCCAGCGTGATAAAAAGTATATCAAAAAAAATGCTTTGTATTATAGCTTCTGCATTGATGCTGACAGCTGTACCGTCCACTGTAGTTCTGCACACCGGCGGTGATGCACTTTCTCCCGCAGAAGAACTTTCAGTAGACCCGACAGGCAAAGGCGACGGTTATTCGGCAGTGCTGTACGACAACACCTCGGGGCTTCCAACTTCGGAAGCAAATGATATCGTCGAGACCAGCGAGGGATTTATCTGGATAGGCAGCTACAGCGGACTTATACGATATGACGGCAATACCTTCGAGCGTATAGATTCAACAACAGGTATAGCCAGCGTTGTGAAGCTATTCGTAGATTCAAAGGACAGATTGTGGATAGGCACCAATGACAGCGGTGCTGCTGTTATGGAAAACGGAACATTCAAGATGTACAACAAGGACAATGGTCTGCGTTCACTGTCGATTCGCTCTATTGCAGAGGATAGCGACGGCAACATATATCTCGGTACTACACAGGGTGCAGCACTTATAGATACAAACGGTGATCTGACGATCATAGATGAACCACAGCTGAACAATGAGTATATACGTATGCTTGAAAAAGGCATAGACGGTATAATATACGGTATTACTCTGAACGGTGCAGTGTTCACACTAAAGGATAAAAGGCTTAAAAGCTTCTGTGATGCTGAAAAGCTGGGAGTCAAGGATATACATACAATACTCCCCGACCCTTTGCGTGCAGGGTATATATACGTCGGCACAAAGGGTTCGGAGATATATCACGGCGAGCTTGAAAAAGGATTCAGTAATGTATCACCTACAGATATATCACCGCTGGGATATATCAATTCAATGTCTGCCACCGGTGATATGCTGTGGGTATGCACTGACAGCGGCATAGGCTTTGTGGAAAACGGAAAGTTCACACAGATAGAGAATACCCCCTTCAACAACTCTGTCGAAGGCATGATGACCGACTATCAGAAAAACCTGTGGTTCGTATCCTCACAGCAGGGAGTCATGAAGATAGTACCCAATCAGTTCACTGATATTTTTGAAAAATACAAGCTGGATACAGAGGTAGTATACTCCACCTGTGCGGCAGACGGAAAGCTGTTCATCGGCACAAAGAACAGCGGACTGCTGGTACTTACAAACGGAAAAAAAGCGGATACACTTCCCATTACATCATCGAGAAGTGCTTCGGGTGAAATATTCAATGACAGCGATCTTATCAGGCTGCTGCAGGGCTGCAAGATACGCTCGATAATACGTGACAGCAAAAACAGGCTCTGGTTCTCCACCTTCGGTGAGCAGGGACTTCTTCGGTACGACAATGGCAAGCTGATTAAATTCACAGAAAAAGACGGTCTTCCATCAAGCCGCGTCAGAACAGTTATCGAAAGGGCAGACGGATCATTCATCGCAATATGCACAGGCGGTGCAGCGATAATAAAGGATGATAAGATCACCAAGGTATACGACGAGAGCGACGGCATAAGCAACACCGAGATACTTACAGCCGCCTCAGCCGAAAACGGTGATATCATACTCGGCACAGACGGCGGAGGGATATTCGTCATAGATGAAAGCTCGACCACCCATCTTGGCATTGATGACGGGCTTAACTCAGATGTCATCATGCGTATCAAAAAGGACAGAACGAGGGAGATATATTGGATAGTTACCAGCAATTCCCTGGCATATATGGATGCTGACTACAATATCACCACCATAAGAAAATTCCCATATTCAAACAATTTCGACCTGTACGAAAACAGCCGCGGCGATATGTGGATACTAAGCAGCAACGGCGTATACGTTGAAGATGTAGATACTCTGCTCGCCAACGAAGATATCTCTCCGATATATTACGGAAGGGACAACGGTCTTCACTGCATAACTACCTCAAATTCATACAGCGAGCTTACCGCAGACGGAGACCTGTATATCTCAGGCACAACAGGTGTGGCTAAGGTCAACATAGAAAAGGAATTTAACGATGTCAACCGCATAAAGCTCTCAGTTCCCTACGCTGAAGCTGACGGGGAAATGATATATCCCGATGAAAACGGAAACATCGTTATACCATCAAATGTCAAAAAGCTCACCATATACAGTTACGCCTATAACTATTCGCTTATAAATCCTCAGATAACCTACTGCCTTGAAGGTTTTGACAAACAGCCTGTCACAGTAAAGAGAAGCGAACTTGCACCTGTGGATTACACTAATCTTCGCGGCGGTACATACCGTTTTGTTATGCAGATAAAGGGTCCGAGTGGAACAGGAGTCAAGGAGAAGGTCATAAATATAATCAAAAAGAAGGCTATATACGAACACATCTGGTTCATGCTGCTATGTCTTGCCGTTATGCTCACCGTGATAGTTCTGCTGATAAAGCTTTATATCGGCCGCAGGACTGAGCGTTTCCTCAAAAAGGAAAAAGAACAGAAGCAGCTCATCCGTGAGATAGTCGAAGCCTTCGCTAAAGTTATAGATATGAAGGACAAATACACCAACGGACATTCCTCACGCGTAGCAGAATACACCATGATGCTTGCCCGTGAGCTGGGGCTCGACGAAGAAACCATCGAGAAGTACTACAACATCGCCCTTCTGCACGATATAGGCAAAGTAGGTGTACCTGCCGAGGTGCTCAACAAGCCCGGCAAACTCACCGACAACGAGTTCAAGATAATCAAATCACACTCAGCGCTTGGATACAATACGCTGAAAAATATCAGCATAATGCCGGAGCTTGCCATAGGTGCGGGGGCACACCATGAGCGTCCAGACGGCAAGGGCTATCCCAAAGGGCTGAAAGGCGATGAGATACCACGTGTAGCACAGATAATCGCAGTTGCCGATACCTTTGATGCCATGTATTCTGACAGACCGTACCGAAAGCGAATGAACTTCGATAAGGCTGTATCTATCATGAAAGAAGTCAGAGGCACCCAGCTGACAGAAGATGTTGTTGATGCTTTTCTGCGGCTGGTAGAAAAAGGTGAATTCCGCGCACCTGATGATGAGGGCGGCGGAACTACCGAGGATATCGACAACATACACAAACGTCTTGACAAAGAGGCAGTCCGAAAGGCATAAACTGATATCATACGTAAGAGTGCTGAAAAAACAGCACTCTTATTTTGACCCTACACTTGCAAAGCAGTCAGAAAGGTGGTATAATTAATCTCATCAATAACAGGGAGAAGGATAATTTGAAAAACTTAAAAGGCAGTATAATGCTGATCATCACTGCCCTTATCTGGGGTACGGCTTTTGTGGCACAAAGCAAGGGCATGGACTACATCGGGCCATTCACGTATAATGCTCTGCGTACTTTACTGGGCGGGATAGTTCTCATACCCGTGATAGCACTTTTCAGGCGGAGCAAAAGCACACACAAAAACACACCGTCAAAAACAACTGTCAAAGGCGGGATCCTATGCGGTACAGTACTGTTCGCAGCAAGTTCACTGCAGCAGGCAGGTATAAGCATGACCACCGCAGGCAAGGCAGGCTTCGTGACTGCACTTTACATAATAATAGTACCTGTACTTGGGCTTTTTCTCGGCAAACGCCCGAGGCCTGTCATCTGGATATGTGCCGCAGGTGCACTGGCAGGCTTCTACCTGCTGTGCATAAAGGAAGACTTTGCCGTATCCGGGGGTGACCTTCTGGTGCTTGCGGGGGCGGTATTTTTTGCTGTTCATATCATGGTGATCGACAAATTCAATGATATGGGTGCAGACGGCATGGTCATGGCTTGTTTACAATTTTTTACAGCAGGTACTATAATGCTGATATGTATGTTCATATTTGAAAAGCCTGTGCTTTCGTCCATATCCGATGCAAAGCTGACTATACTTTACACGGGCATAATGTCCTGCGGCGTTGCCTACACCTTGCAGATACTCGGTCAGCGGCAGACAGAACCTGCACGGGCAACTATGCTTATGAGTCTGGAATCGGTATTTGCAGCACTTTCAGGCTGGGTGATACTTAACGAAAAACTTTCTCCGCGTGAGATATGCGGATGTGCGCTTGTATTTTCAGCCGTACTGGCAGCACAGCTTTTATCTGCCGATAAAAAAGCAGAATAAAGCTTACGCATCAATTATCCTGCAGCGACGACAAACGCCCCGCATTGTTATATGCAGGGCGTTCATCGGTCTTATATTTGAGTTTTATGAGAAAACTTATTTATTGCGGGTCATCATTTTTCGGATAGTTCAGAGATTATCTGTATAAATGAATCGACATCATTGAAATCCTTATACACAGATGCAAAGCGAACATAAGCAACATTATCCAGCTTTTTGAGTCCGCTGAGCACCATATCGCCTATCTCACCGGTGGTAGTTTCTGTCTGCATCTTGTTTGCGTACGTGTTTTCTATATCATCGACCAGATTAGTAACCTGTTCAACACTGACAGGACGCTTTTTTATAGCATTCTGAAGACCCTTTATCAGCTTCTGCCTGTCAAAAGGCTCAAAAGAGCCGTCTTTTTTGTATACCATCAGCAGCGGCTTCTCAACCACCTCATATGTGGTGAAGCGTCTGCCGCACTTTGGACACTCACGCCTTCTGCGCTTTTTGCCCTCACTCGGACGTGAATCTATTACTCTTGTATCCTCATAACTGCAAAAGGGACATCTCATAAATAAAACTCCTATTCCGATTTGATGAAGTACGTTTTTTTTCTCTAAAATACATTATAACACAGATTTTTTCAAATTTCAAGAGGTTTTTGAAATTTAGTATGAATTTTTTTGGACAGCGGATATTCAGACGTACAAAAAAAGCAAAAGCTTTGCACACCAAAGGTACGCAAAGCCTTTATCAGAAAGCAGGATATTATTATAAATAAGCTACCCATTTAACACACCACCCAAGTGATATATAACAATGAAACATAGTGTGTCAACGTGATAACCATATTATTTAATAATATAAGCCGCCGCACCGTGAGGCGGAAGGTCAATATGGATGCTGCGGGTATTTTCTTTTATGCTGCCGGTCCACAGCTCGGTGCAGCTTACAGGTTCATATATCTCCAGATCTGCAAGATCAAGTTCAAAGCAGCCTGCATTTTCACCTGTGTTGAATACCGCTGCGTACTGACCGCCTTCTGCGTTTACAGCCGTCCAGAGAATATGCTCACTGCCGCCGATATCCCTGCGCCATACCATATGTGCATGACGTGATAGCTTATTCATACCGATGATACCAGCATTCGTCAGCAGACCAAGAGTGAACTTATCGTTCTTTGTCAGCTCACCGCCTATCATCAGCGGAGAACGGAAAATACTCCACAAGGTCATCATAGTGCGCTGTTCGTCCTCAGTAAATTTAGTCCTGTTTTCTGGACTGTAATCCTGCAATATAGCTCCCACAGGCAGCATATCGGCATCAGGGTAATGTCCCGAGCCGCTGTGTATGCTCCATTTTTCGCACCTTTCAAACATATTGTACAGCGACTCCCAGTTATCCCAGAAATCGTCAGTGATGCGCCACATATCAGCGGTCTGCTTATATACCTCGGACTTTTCAAGCAGAGCGGGACCGGGTGAAAGGCTCAGCACCATATCCCTGCCGCAGCTTCTCAGGCATTTGCTCAACATAATAAGCTCGCTTTCCTCATGAGGTAGTTCACGGCAGATATCATCGCACTTGATGAAATCTACTCCCCATTCTGCATACAATGCAAAAATGCTCTTGTAGTATTCCTCTGCACCATCCTTGTCGGGGTCAACACCGTACATATCAGTATTCCACGCGCATATACTGTTCATCTTGGCTATCTCGCGTGCGGTCTTATCCGTCCCAAGCAGAGCAGTGTTCCTGTGGACAGCCTGTCTTGGTATACCGCGCATGATATGTATACCGAATTTAAGTCCTAAAGAATGGACATATTCCGCAAGCGGAGCAAATCCTTTGCCTCCTGCAGATGACGGGAATCTGCCTTCATCAGGGATAAGGCGTGAATATTCATCCATACAAAGCTCGGTAAAATGGTTGTATTCATGGCTCTTAGCCTTCGGCTCATACCACTGTATATCGACCACAACGTACTCCCATCCGTACTGTTTAAGGTTTTCAGCTATATACTCGGCATTACGGCGCACCGTTTTCTCATCTACAGATGCTCCGTAGCAGTCCCAGCTGTTCCAGCCCATAGGCGGTGTTTTTACTATCATAGAGATACCTCCGTTCATTAGATCCATTACTGCTTAATTATATCATCGGATCAAATATCCGTCAATATATTATACTGCTTAAATTTTAACCAGCTGTTGCACAATATGTTAACCATTCACCTGCTACTTGACTTAATGCATAAAAAGGGGTATAATCATTTTGTAATACAGTATCCGGAGGAAAACAATGTTTGATAGATTTATTGAAAGCACCGCTGCTGCAGGCATCGCGCTGCACTGTGCTGAGATATCCTTTCATGGAAAGACAGTACTGAAGCGCTGCTTTAGCGAGGATAAATGTTACCCTGTCTACTCTGCCACAAAGTCGGTAACTTCAGCTGCTGTGCTCATGGCACAAGGTGAAGGCAGGCTGGATATCTCAGATAAGCTGTACAAATATCTGGATAAAAAATATTCAGATATCGTCCCTGACCCGTTCAGGGCACTGACATTCCGCGACTTCATGACCATGACATCAGCGCCTTACCCTTTTCGTCCGCAGGAGGTCAGCTCCCTTATTGAAGAACCAAATGAGGCTGACTGGCTGGAAAACATACTTCGCCTGCCTGTAGATTACAGCGACAGGGGCTTTCACTACTCAAATATACCTGCCTATCTTGTAAGTGCAGCCTGTGAAAACGCTGTGGGTATGCCGCTGGCAGAATACCTGCGTCCTCGGCTTTTTGAACCGCTCGGCTGGGGCAGACCCGTTTATCAGACCTCTCCCGAGGGGCATTTTTACGGTGCGACGGGTATGGAGCTCACTGTAAGTCAGCTTGCGCGACTGGGACAGCTTTTCATGCAAGGGGGTTCATGGCATGGTGAACAGCTTATCCCGAAAGAACTTGTCCGTGAAGCTTCCACTGCCCGTGTCAATACCGGAAAAGGCGACTACGGATACTTTCTGTGGGTAAATGACAATACCTTTGCCATAAGCGGCAAATGGGGGCAGCGATGTGTAGTGTGCCCCGAAAAAGAGCTGATAGTGACCTATCTTTCACATCAGCCCGAAAGGAGCGGAGAGCTGGCAGATATAGCACAGCGTTTCATTGACGAATTTCAGGAGGTCTGATAATGGTATACACAGTAACTTTCAACCCTGCCATTGACTACGTTGTTCACATGGATGCATTCAGGGCAGGTGAGGTCAACCGTACAACAGCTGAGGAAATGTATTTCGGCGGCAAGGGAATAAATGTTTCGGCTGTACTCAAAGAACTTGGAGTGCAGTCGCGTGCACTGGGTTTCACTGCAGGCTTCACGGGAGAAGCCATTGAAAAGGGCGTTGCAGCTATGGGTATTGAGGCTGATTTCGTCAGGCTGCCGAAGGGTGATTCACGCATAAATGTCAAGATAAAGGCTTCGGAGGAATCTGAGATAAACGCTCAGGGGCCCGATATCGATGAGGTCTCTCTGGAAAAGCTTTTTGAGAAGACCGATGCTGTAAAGGACGGTGACACACTGGTCCTGGCCGGCAGTATCCCTGCTAGTCTTCCCCGAGATATCTACGAGCGTATCCTGGCACGTCTTGAAGGCAGAGATATAAAGACCGCTGTTGATGCCACGGGCAAGCTTCTGATGAATGTACTGAAATACAAGCCATTTGTGGTAAAGCCAAATAATTTTGAACTCGGTGAGATGTTCGGCGTTACCCTGACTTCCACCGAGGATATAATAGAATATGCCGGCAGACTGCAGAAACTCGGTGCTCAGAACGTTCTTGTATCTATGGCAGGTGACGGTGCAATACTGCTCGATAAGAACGGAAAGACCCACATCTGCGGAGTGTGCCGCGGCACTGTGAAAAATTCAGTAGGTGCAGGAGATTCAATGCTGGCAGGATTTATAGCAGGGTCAGCAGAAGGCGACTATGAATACGCCATTAAGCTCGGTACTGCAGCAGGCGGTGCTACAGCATTCTCTGACGGTCTTGCATCATCTGCACTCATATCAGAACTGCTCGGACAGCTATGACCATGTAAATAAAAACATATAAATTATCCCCGACCTGTATCCTTTCACAAGTCGGGGAATTATTATTTGCTTATTTGCTCACTTCGCTCATAACGATATTTTCGGCTTCCACCATTGAAAGCGGTCTGCCCCAGATGAAGCCCTGTATGTAATCGCATCCGATCTCTTTAAGGGTCTCAAGCTGGTCTTCCTTTTCAACACCTTCTGAGATAACATCGTATTTCATGATATGACCGATGGAGATTATAGCTGCTACATACTGCTTTGAAGATCTGTTGGTATTCATATTGTCGATGAACGACTTATCGACCTTCAGAAGATCTGCAGGGAAATTGTAAAGATAGCTGAGCGAAGAATAGCCCGTACCAAAATCATCTATGGCTATCTTTATGCCCATCTTCTTGATCTCGTTTATGCACTGGAGAGCCTTTTCTGCCGAATCTATAAGCACCGATTCTGTTATCTCTATCTCCAGCTGCCCTGCAGGGATGCCGCTTGATGTTATTATCGAAATGACTTCATCAAGAAAATCGTTCTTCATCAGGTGTCTGACGGAGATATTTATACTCAGTGTGATATTGGCACCCGTTTTCCTTACAAGCTCACCGAAAAATTTTGCTGACTGCCTGAACACACAAAGATCCACCTTGTCCACCAGCCCTACCTTTTCAGCCACGGGGATAAATTCTGATGGTTTTATATCATTACCGTCTGCATCCTTCATTCGTGCCAGTGCTTCAAATCCGCGCAGTTGGTATGACATATCATACTGCGGCTGCAGTTCAAAGAATATTGAATCATCATCCAGTGCTTTTCTTATCTTGCGCTCGATATCTAGGGTTCGTTCCAGCTTGAGCTGTTCCTTGGAGAATCTGAGTATGCATTCGCTGCTGTTGAGCCTTTTGACCTCATGCATAGCAGCATCGGCATAAGTAAACAGATGATCTATATTATCCGTATCATTGGGATAAAAGGCATAGCCGAAGCTTCCCCTTATATAGAAATCACAGTCATCTATGGTTATCTTTTTTTCTAGCCGTTCACGATAAAGCTTTATCGTAGCAGCTATGTCTTTCTCGTAATAGTAGCCTCGTATTATCAGGGTGAATTCATCATCGCCCTGTCTGGTCACAAAATCCAGAGTACCAGTTTCTCCGCTTTCTGCCAAAGCTTTCCATCTTTCAGCTATGGTCACAAGTACCTTGTTGCCGTTTTCATGTCCCATAGTGTCATTGATGCTTTTGAAATTATTCAGATCTATTGACACCACCGCAAATCTTTCATTCTGTTTCAACAGAGAGTCTACCAGCTCACGGCAGGCAAATCTGTTCGGCAGACCAGTAAGCCTGTCCGTTACTGCCTGATCCCTTATCTTTTCCTGAAAGCGCTCTATCCTCACATTATTTATGTATATTATCAGCAAAGCGATTATCGTAAGGACATTCGTAAACACCCCGGGCAGACTCTGCAGATTATCATGCTTGAATATTCCGACCAAAAGCGACGGAAACTGCAGCCCGGTCAGAACGATGGCTGATATGAATCCCACTTTCTTGAAATACACTGCCATGAATATAGCCAGTATGTTCACCAGTGCCGAGAACACACCTGCAAAAGCATACATACCTATTTCAGTACCTGCGACATTCATCACCTTATGTGACCCTGCTGACATACTTACTATCAGCGATACCCCTATATACGATATGAGCAATAACACAAAGAGACTTTTGGATGCTTTTTTGCCTCCCGAAAGATCCTCCAGCGTATTCTGTAAATTATTTGTAGCCTTATTTTCATGTTTCATTGTGTACACCTCGATAAAATCCACGTTATTTTTGCTGTTTTTTAAATACTCCTATCCGTGTTTTCTTTCTTGGTGTTCCATATTAAAGCCTCTGGTCTTAAACATTTTCCCTGTCATAATACCGCGGGAACCGTTGTTTACTGGAACTTTGTTTACATCACCATATCTTCCGACATTGTTCTTGACGGATACGATACAGGTCATAGTAGAAAAACTGTCTGCCAACTCCTGAAGAATCATTACTATCACTTCCCTATGCATCATTATCTGAAAATATTTCACCCATATCCTGACACAGAACTTTACCACCACATTTATATCAGGCTTACATACCCTATACTATTATACAGCAAAGCAGAAAAAAAGTCAATCAAAAATAACATATGATCAATATAATAAATATAATATTTTCATATTCAGCACAAATTTCACTTATATATCATATACGTTGTATTGCATATTGTATATTTCATATTATCGTACTTTTGCTGTCATCATCACAAATAATCCTGAAAAAAATACATATCAGCCGCTTTACATTCGATTAATAATGTGTTATAATCATTACTGTGACTATACACAGGTCAGAAAAATGGAGGAATTTTTAAAATGTTTATCAGACCAATAAAACGTATCGCTTCTGCTGCCGCAGCATCGGTACTGTTTTTGAACAGCGCTGCACCCTTGTGTGTATTTGCGGGACAGCAGCTCGGGCAGACAGATTTCGATGACGGAGTAGGACTTCCCTGGCACATTTGTGAATCAAGAACAGCCGAAATGGACTTCGATATCTCTGACGGGAAATACAAAATAACCATCGTGAACCCTGGCGGTGCCTCAAACGGCGGCGAGGACAGGTGGGACTGCCAGTTCCGCCACAGAGGACTGAAGATAGTATCGGGACATCAGTACAAGGTATCCTACGAGATAACGCCTTCAAAGAGCGGCAAATACTATACCAAGATAGGCAACCTCGACGGCGATGTTGAGGTGTGGCACAATATGTCCAACGGCTATGACCTTGACGGAACATGGGACCCGATACCAATAAGCGCAAAGGAGACAAAAAAGGTGGAACTCACCTTTACCGCAAGCCAGTCCCTTGATGTTGCCGAATGGGCATTCCATCTGGGCGGTGACGGTCAGTATACTCAGGGCGGGTGCTTCCCTGCGGGTACTGAGATAACCTTTGATAACATGTCGCTCATAGACCTTACAAGTGACGAGAACGATTATCAGGTACCCGAGAAATGGATACGTGCAGATATCCTCACAAATCAGGTGGGTTATTTTGCAAATCGTGAAAAGAAAGCAACTCTCCTGTGCACCGATAAGGACGCAATCGGCTTTGAGGTGGTTGACGATTCGGGCAAGACAGTTTATGAGGGCAAAAGCGAATATTTCGGCTACGATGAGGATTCTGAGGACACTGTTCATATCATAGACTTTTCAGAGCTTGATGAGAGCGGTACTTTCCATATAGAAGCTGACAACGGTGCTGAAAGCCGTGATTTCAAGGTATTCGCGGCGGATGAAGTCAGCGATTACTCGGCACTGCTGTATGATTCGCTGAATTATTTCTACCAGAACCGCAGCGGCATCGAGATAGAGAGCGAGTATATAAGTTCTGGTGACAAATCAGACCTTGCCCGTGCGGCCGGACATACCTCTGATGATGCCGAGATACAGCACACATGGGGTTACAGCGCAACAAGCGGCAGAGTCGATGTGACAGGCGGCTGGTACGATGCGGGCGACCACGGCAAGTATACCGTAAACGGCGGACTTTCCCTGTGGATGCTGCAGAACCTCTACGAGTTTTTTGTATATACCGGTAATGAAGATATATTCGCTGACGGTTCAATGATAATACCAGAAAGCGGCAACGGCTTCCCCGACCTGCTGGACGAAGCAAGGTGGGAAATGGAATGGATGCTGAAAATGCAGCTGGATACCAGCGAATACGAGGGCATGGCTTACCACAAGGCTCACGATGAGACCTGGACAGGTCTTGGTGTTGCCCCTGCGGACGATGACAAGAACAGGATAATCAAGCCTCCTACCACAGCGGCAACGCTGAATCTGGCTGCCTGCGCGGCACAGTCTGCAAGACTTTGGGAAGACCTCGACAGTGATTTCGCGGATACCTGCCTTGAAGCTGCCGAGAAAGCCTACGCGGCGGCTAAAAAGCACCCCGAGATGTACGCTCCCCTTGATGAGAGCGTGGGCGGCGGTGCTTACGGAGATAATGACGTTGAAGATGAATTCTACTGGGCTGCCATGGAGCTTTATGCTGCCACAGGGGAGAAGGATTACCTGAAGGATGCAGAGAAGTCAGACTACTATATGTCGGTGCCTGTTTCTATGGGCAGCGGCGAGAGTGTTGACAGCACAGGTACTTTCGACTGGGGAAATACCGCAGCACTGGGTACATTTACGGCACTGCTGAACGAGAACACCTTCGATGATGCGGACAAAGCTGAAAAGTCACTGAGAGAAGCAGCTGACCACTATATCACTTTAGAAGAAAAGCAGGGCTACGGGCTTCCCTACGGGCAGAGCACCCTTAGCTACAACGACAGCGACAAGGGATACCTCTGGGGCTCGAACTCATTCGTAGCAGATAACGCCATCGTACTTGCCTATGCGGCTGTACTCAACGAGAACGACAGCTACACTGACGGTGCATTACAGGGTCTTGACTATCTGCTTGGACGAAATGCTATGGACTATTCCTACGTTACGGGCTACGGCAGTCACACCACGGAAAATCCTCATCACCGCTGGTGGTCAAACCAGATAGATGACAAATTCCCGAAAGCGCCCTGCGGAGTACTCTCGGGCGGACCAAACTCGGGTATGCAGGACCCATGGGTAAAGGGCATGGGTTGGAAAAAGGGCGAGATAGCTCCCCAGAAGTGCTATGTTGACTCCATAGAAGCATGGAGCTGCAACGAGTGTACTATAAACTGGAACGCTTCACTTGCATGGCTCACAGCCTTCTCTGCACTTAACGCCGACATAAAACCCGGCGAGGGAGGCAAAGACATAGGAAAAGAAAACAACGGCGGTGATGCTGAGCCTGCTGAAAAGTCCACCTATGACGAAGAAAAGGCTGACAAAAACAAGGCTGAGAACAAAACAAAGAAAGCCGCGAGTGATGATGATGAGAATACTGACGCTAACACCAAAGAAAATATAAAGGCAGGCAGTGACAGCAAGATACTTTTCATAGGGCTTATTGCAGGGGCTGTTATAATACTTGTAGTAGCCACCGAGATATTCATATACAAGATGACCAAGCTGAAAATGCAGAATCAAAACAAAGAATGACCGCTGAAAAGCGGAAAGGAAAAACCGCCGATCCTACAAACGGATCGACGGTCTTTCTTTATTATCATGAACTATCGCAATTACTTAATAGTAACAGTTATAGCGTTCTTGATAGGATCGGCTGTGTTCCACTTACCACCTACTCTTGCCGCAACGGCTACCTTGTAGGTCATGCCGGGGGTGAGGTTCTTGGGTGTTACAAAGCTGTTGGTTGTGATATTGGAAGTCTGAACTCTCCACTTGCCTGCCAGATATACAGCTATGCCGTACTTGTCAGCACCCTGTACCTTGTCCCATGTGAACTGTACCTGATGATACTGAGTGTTGTAATTAGCCTTAACGTTCTTAGGATAATCATCAGCGTTGGAAGTTGTCTGCTTGGGAGTTACAGTGATAGCATTGGAATAATCATTAGTCCATGCATTGTTGACTCTTGCAACGACAGCTACCTTGTAGTTAGTACCATAGGTCAGACCTGTCCAGTTGTAGGAAGTGCCTGTTGTTTCGGCAACCTGCTTCCAGGAACCGTTAACGTTCTGGTATACAGCATACTTATCAGCGTTGCTGATGGAATTCCAGCTGAGCTTAACGCTGCCTTCACCGGCTGTAGAAGAGATCTTGATGCTCTGAACAACAGGTGTATCATTGTTGACATTACCATTGGATTTCTTGCCGCCGTCAAGGTTGCTTCCCTCAGTAGATGAATACTTTGAATAGAACTCGTTCAGGGAGATACCGTTCTTGCCCAGTGCTACCTGATGGTCAAGACCGATGTACTTGCCGGAAGTAGCTGTCTGCCAGAGTGCCTTCTCAAAGAGCTCATACTTAGGCTCGTTCCACTTGATGGTAGTACCGCTGCCTGCCATGAATCCAAGACCATCCCAGAGTCCGCCTGTATCGCCGGAGTTCGTATTGAGGCACCAGAATGTATGGCTGATATGGTGCTTGATCATGTAGTCACGGAGAAGAGTCATCCACTTCTGGTTCTCCTTGCCGTCCATATGACCGCCCCACTCACCGATAAGCTCAGGACCGATCTCCTCGGCATTTATGTATGCCCATGTCTCATACCAGTAATCATCAAGCAGAGTCTGCTCTGTGAAGTTCTTATCGAACCATGTCTGTGCGTAAACGGAAGGGCCGTAGTCATGGGGTGAGTAAACTATCTGTGATGTGCCCTGCTTGGGAACGATAGGATACTCTCTTGCGCCGCGGAAGTTACCGCCCCACCATGCACCTATATAAGGTGAGTTATCTCTTCTGTCAGGCATACCCCAGTAGTCGCCTGCCATAGCACCGCTCATGGACTGCTCAACGCCTTCTACGAGGATAAGTGCATTGGGGTTGACATCAAGGATAGCTTCAGCACATCTTGTAGCAGCATAAGCCCAGTTGTTCTCATCCTTTGAGCCGTCCCACTTAGCTGCTGCATCGCCTTCCTGACCCTTGCCGTGAGGCTCATTCTTGAGGTCATAAGCGAGAAGTGTGTCATCATTCTTGTACTTGTCAGCAAGCCATACCAGTGACTCTATCCATACATCAGTAGTTACGCCTGCCTTGCCATACCAGAGGTTATAGTTATGGCCTGAATTGTCAGTATGTGGGCTGTGAACATCGATGAAAGCCTTGATACCGTACTTCTTGCATTTCTGCATCATGATATCGAATACTTCCATACTGTTCTTTGCTGTTTTTCCGTCTGCTTCGCAGAAGTCAGCATTGATGGTGTAAGCAGGGTCTGTGTTGCAGGAGAAGCTGCTTACGGGCATTGGCTTGCCCTTCATCCATGAAACGAGAAGCTCGGAAGAAACAGGGAAACGGATAATGTTGATGCCGCGGTCTGCTATCTCTTTCAGACAGTCATCAGCGTCAGCACTCCAGAGGTAGTGAGGGCAAGCCTCGCTGCAGTTGAAACCGAACCAGTTTGCACCGGTCAGCCATACCTCGTTGCCGTTTTTGTCGTAAAGTCTGCTGCCCTTTGCGTGCAGCCAGTCGTCGTTGCAGTCATCTGTTGTTGCAGCTACTGCAGGTGTTGTTGTGACTGCCGACAACGCCGGTACCGCACCTGTCACAGACAGTGCAGCTACCGATGCAATGGCAGCCATTCTTCTGATAATACTTTTCATGATATATTCCCCTCTCGATGATACCGTTCGGTTATTGTACTATTACAGTACTATGGTATCTTACGGATTTATTTTAACACCCCAAGGAATAAATGTCAATAGGGGGCGTTGTAAAAAATCAACATAAAGACATTGTATCGCCTAAACTTTTTGTTAATATATTATACAGTCGCCATATTATAAACAAATTTGCATATTTTCATCCAAAGTTATAACAAATTAATCTTTTAACTGTTTTGCATCAAACAACCTGCCTGTGAAATTTTATATACAACCCTTGACAAATCTGACAAAGTAGTGTATAATAGTATAGCTGTTAAACAATTGACAGTGCCGATATACGCTGGTGTAGCACAGCTGGTAGTGCAGCTCATTCGTAATGAGCAGGTCGCAGGTTCGAATCCCGTCACCAGCTTATAGAAAAGTCCCGATTTTACGATGTTTCGTGAGGTCGGGATTTTTTTGTGTGTCAAATAAAATCGGGCTTGTGCACTATTTGTTCACTACCCAAAAAATGTTCATCATATAAAGCTCAATAAGCATAAGAAGGATGTAACAAAACGTTACACCCCGCCGCTCTGAGCGTGATGTAACCAATCGTTACTCCATTCGTGAGCAAAGTGTATCTCTGTGTACATCTGAGGACATAATAAAAGGGGTGTACCAAATTGGACACCCCTTTATGCTTTATTCTTTCCCGACTTTTGGAAGCTCTTTTCCTAAGATTTTTAAAGCTGCATCCATTTTCGATAATGAGTTTTCGAGTAGAAAGCTCAAACTAGATATCGTGTTATGTGACTCTGTAATTTTGTTTATCATAACATACTTTTCCCAGTTTTCGGATTTTTTCAGTAATTCAGGGTCACTCATTATGGAACTATCAATTATTCTGTCCATATTTCCCATAGTACGAATAGCATCTATCAATGCAAGCGAATTTTCGACCTCTAAGCACAAATCACAGTAAGCACCATCAACATTCTTATTAACCATGGTTTAACCTCCTCTTATCGTCTGTTTTACCTGTTCTCTTTCTTTTGGTGTAATATCTTTTCACCGCCTTTCATGGTCTTAGGTCACTTTTTATCATGTCCTTATTATACACTTATTGTAAGTGTATGTCAATGTGTATATATGCATAATATTTGAGTGTATAATATAGTAAATATGTACACTTGTATTGCGTGTATAAATATGCTATAATATCATTAATCATAAATACAGAGGTGATATAATGCCGATAAGGTATAAAATCGATATTCTTGCAGCATTAAAAAACGCTGGGTATTCGACATACAAGCTAAGACAAGAAAAAATATTCGGAGAAAGAACTATACAAAAGTTTCGTGAAGGTGTTATAGTCAATGCTGAAAACCTTGCAACTCTTTGCAAATTACTTAATTGTCAGCCCGGAGATATCATTGAATACACCGAATAACAAAAAAAGCCCGTCAGATGTGCATACAGAGCGCTTCTGATAGGCTTTTTCACTTTATAGTATAATCGGGCATTTGATAGCAAAAGCCCGTATAACGTCTTATATTTCGCTCAGAGATACGTATAATAAATACTCTGGACTATCCGCCGCTTTTCTTCCTGCTGCACATTCAAGCAGTATTGCTTGCTTTTTGCCATAGCTCAGAAGATCGCCGCCGTTTCTAAGTATTTTGTTTATTCTCTTTTGCAAAAGATAATAATCTGGTGTACATGGTTTTCGATTATGAAAATGCTTCTCTATCCTCTGTTCTCGTCTTAGGATAACAACTTCTGGCATATACCGCAGTTTTTTCAAGGCATTTTCCTTTATCTGCCTTGCTCTCTCCCCACTGACACCCAGCTCCGCACCGATATCCGTTAATGTCACATTGTTGAAATAGTGCTGTATTATGACACGCTGTTGAACCTCTGTTAACTGTTTTATCGCCGCTGTCAGTACTCGCCGTGTATCCGCATCCTCTATGCTGTCCAGAATGTTCTCAAATGGCTCTGTTGACCGTTCATCGGGTAAAGTATCACCCAGACACAAACCCTCATTATCGGCGCTCTCTGACGGTGCATCAAGGCTTACAGCGTTATCAAGTGGTTTGTGGTTTATCCTATCTGCATTACAAATCCCCAGAAGCTCCGCAGCTCTGTTCCTTAGCGGGTATGATAAATATGTGCTGAATTTTGCATCATTATCCGCCTTGTATGCTTTGATAGCTTTGAGAAAAGCTCCATAGCTTTCTTGTCTAAGATCTGACAGCTCAACACCGCAGGCGGTGAACTTGGCTGCATACTGTGTATAATACTGTCCGCATATCTTAAAGCAAAGGTGTTTTGTATTATTCCATAAAATGGGTATTAATTCAGAACTACCTTGCTTTATGTATGATGCAAGCATCTCATTTGTCAAGACGATCTCCCCCCTCAGTCACTAATGCAAGCTAAAAGGGGTCTGCAATTTTTAGACCCCTTCTATTAAGCTGAACGTAACGTTCACCGACTTACAAATTATTTACTGCATTAGCCGTGAGTTCTCCCCATGCACTTATCATATCGGGATTATCAGCGGTTGTATTATATGCTTCTTCAAGCACATTGAACCATGCCAGCTCATTTGAACCTCCGCCGCCGTTCTCCTTACCCTTAATTGCAATAGCTGTAAATTTCCTTGCATTTTGGCTATCCTCGCCCTCACGCTCACGCACCGCCGCCGCTTCATCGTCAGCATACTTTGCAATCATTCGGCACATTGTAAGATTACCAGCCGCCTGAGCATTGCTGAGAAGGCTTGCATATTCATCCGATGACAGTATACCGCTTTTCATAAGCTCCAGTGTGTTTGTATCAAGCTTTGCCGGGTCTGCCTGATATGTTGAATTAAGTTCCGTAACCAGACTATTCTTTATAGCCTTTATGTCATTACGTCGCTCGTTAAGGTTCTTTCTAGCTTCTTTCAGCGCTTCATTGGCTCTTATATACCTAGCTTCTGCGTTTGCTGCTTTCGCCGCAAACTCTGCGCTCACTCCGCCACCTCTGGGATATCTGCGCTTTTCTTCAATCGCTTCATTCAGCTCCGCTTCAGCTTTGCTGTATTCGGCAAAAGCCTTTACTGCTATGTCGTTTACCTGCTGTGCATACTTCTGATATTTACCCATAATAATTACCTCTCTTTTCAGTTTTATTAGTATTTCATACATTTTTTACTTTAAGGAACATATCCTTTTTACAAAGCCAGTGTGATCTTTTCTTGCTTTATCCACTCACCGCTTGCAGATAACCCGTATATATCGCCCGTGCTCAATACCCACGCAACAGAGCCTTGAATAAATGTTGATAGTTCGTCACCTGCTGGCAGTTCTTCAAACGTATCAGCTGCAATTGTTTTACGTGCAGCATAAGGTTTTCGTGAATATCTGGTTTCTGATCTTATTACCGTACACATGATTTATCACCTACCTTGTTATGATATCAAATTCAAAAAGCGGCGCTCCATAGCCTGAATGATGATGCTTGTATAACTCAGCATTTGCATCAAGTGCAGCTGCAAAGGCGGGTAATACCAGTTTAGCCCATATCTGAGCATCAACAGAGCTAAAGCAGTGCGGACATTGTCTTGACTTATCCGCTTTCCAGTCATCACGCTGGTATATCTCCCATGAGCCGCCGCAATTACCGCAATGTATTTTTAAATATCCCATATAGCCCCCTTATGCTTGATAAAATTTACTATTTATCGCTCGATCTAATGCATATCGCAGCGCATCAATAGTGTGGTTGTCTTTGTCGGGTACAGATGAAAGAAAGTTTCCGTCCTTGTCATGCTCATACTCATAGCTTATGATCTCGCGGTATGCATTCGGTGTTCGTGCCGGATCTATAACTATCTTTCGATTTTGCAGCCATTTGATACCGTACATCACAGAGCCCGGATATTTACGACACGCCGCCGCTTTTATCTGATAACTCCGCAAATCCTGTATACTCTTAGGCTCTGCACTATCACAGACAACTTGAAGTTTATTACGGCATATTGTGGGCGCTCCTGTACCCAGATATATTTCACGCACACCGTCAGCATCAAGATTTCTTTCAATTATACGTTCTGCAAGCTCTCTGTTACTGAGCTTACGCCCGTAAATCTCAGCTAGTACATAGACCGTGTCGTGTTTCTTATCAAATGCAACTCGTAAAAAAGCCGCTGGGTCTGCTGCAAATCCGAAGTCACAGCCGCAAAAAATATAACTCATCTTGGCTTCTTCATCCGCTGTTATCTCCCTTATCTCTATGTTTTCAAAGACCTGTCCGCCGCTGCCTACCGCCTGACCCAGATACTCATTAAGATATGCACGCTCATTTACCTCTTTCAGCCGTTCAGCTTCAAGTAAGAAGTCATCGCCTAACCATTCGGCGGGTATGTCCTGATATGTAGTGTAAAATGTCGTGCTGTGCATATCCGGGCGCTGTACAAACACATTCGCCCAGTTTGCCGCAGATATCGGCGGGTTAAAACTGCGAAATATCAAAGAACCATTACCGCCACGCTGTACCGACTGCAACACGCTTCTTTGAAAGTTCTCACCTGGCAATTCACAGAATTCCTCAAACCAGATATATTTGAACCGTCCATGTTTTGGCTTGATAGATTTCAGTTTCAAAGGGTCATCAAGACCTCTGAACATAATTTGCGCCCCTGTTGGTTTGTATGTCCAGCTCATGGGCGATATACTGCCATGCCATAGATCTTCAGCGCCCAGCGTATCAATAGCCCATGATATTTGACTATACACGCTATCACGCAGCGTATTAGCATATCGGCGAAATATAATAGCGTTGCTTTCTCCGCTGCTGTCCTGCATGATACTATCCACGATTTCAAGACCAACGAAAGATGATTTACCAGAGCCACGCCCACCGGGCAAATTTACAGCATGGTATTTATTCGCCTTTATATCATCGTGTAAAGGCACGTACACGGGCGCTATATGCTTTGTAACATCTATCTCGGATAGTTTATGCATAGCACTGTAACGGCGTTTATCTTCAAGCTCTTTCACTCTAGCGGATAAGCTTTTCATGAGTTATCACCTTCTTCAAGTGCAGCTATACGCCGTTCAAGCTCTGCAACCTCGACATACCGCAGACCATGCCGCAAAAGACTATCAGCCGCTGATACTTTAACCGTCTGCGGTGTATCTTGATCGTTCATCACTGTTACAAGGGTCTGGACAGCGCTTGTCAATACCGCTGTCATCGTGTTGCATACCTCTGTAAGCTGAGATGTCTTAGCAGCTTCAAAATCAGCCTTTAGCTTTGGGTTTTGCAAACGATTTGTTATCGCTTGAGAAGTAACCCCGAGTTCCTTTGCTGCCCCACGAATTGAACCAGCTTTTAAAAGTGCTGTTACAATTTCTTCATCGGTGCACTTTTTCATGCACTGCCCCCCTTCTTTCGTACAATATCGGCTTGCTTAAAGTGTCGGTGCTGATCGTTCATCATCTGTCATGCTGTCTATAATGGACTTTCGGAGAATGTCGTATATTTCCGCTTGTGTCCTTGAAGAACTATCATTCCAACCCTTCAGATATACCCGTTTTATAAAGTCTGTAAGCCCATCTGAAACAAGCCTTGACCCGCTGTCAAGAGCTGATACAAGCCCCTTGTCTTTGATTTTGGGCTTTATCTCTTCAATGAGCTGTAAGAGTTCATTGATATCATCTATGTAGTCACGCTCTGAGGTGTTCAGAGCAATGACTATACGTCTGTTTTCGTCTATCAATCTGTTTTATCTCCTTTCAATTAAAATGGGTCATAGTCATTAAATCCAGAATCCTCATAGCCCAGATCATCATAAGTTTTAATTTTTTTCTCCCTTTGAAGTCTAGCACGGTCTGCTAAAAAAGCTTCTTGTTCTGGTGTTAATTTCTGCATTTGAGTCTCCCCCTGCTTTCCCCCGAACCCCTTTTCATTCCCCTCTCCGTTGTCGTTTCCATAAACATTTTCGTTTTCGGTATCATAAACATTATCGGTGTCATTAACGTTAACAGTATCGTTAACATTACCGTTGTCAGTAACATTGACATTACCATTATCGGCTTTTTTCGCTTTTGTTCGGTTAGGTTCGGTTTTTTCGCAACCGTCCGTAACCGTTTGGTTTTCATTTAACCTTTCGGTTTCATTCGGTTTGTTTGGTGGTCTACCACCTTTTGCACCGTTTTCAGCGTTCTTCTTACACTTTTCCTGATATTTGACCTCGTTTTCAGTGATATGCTTTATCATGAAGTTGTAAATCGGTACTACCATCGGATCATCAAAATCAGTTAACTCGCCTTCATTCACAAAAGAGAAAAGAGCCTTGAAGAGCTTACCAGCTGTTTCATCACAAAGACTGTCAACGAAATACGCCCAATCTTTGTAAACAAGAAAGTTGTTGTGGTCAGCCTTTGCCATTGTTTTCACCATCCATATTCTTCAAAAGTGTTCGGGCGGATTTCAGCGTATAAAAAACCGATCTTGCACGGTGGCTTTCACGGTCAATATACTTCCTCAACTCTTCAGCATTCGCGGGGGTGTAATACCCAGCGTTGCAGCTGATGATTACACAGCCCTTACGCCGTAGCCCTTCCATTATTTTTCTCAGATTCCTTTCAGATAAGCCTGTTAAGGCTCGTAATTTCTTTGAAGTCACAGCGTTTTTTTCGCCCTGACGGAGAACAGAAAGTAAAGTTTTTTCGATATTACTCATCCCGTCCACCGCCATTCAGAAAATCGATGACAGCATCCAAATTAATTAGAGCTTTTTTTCCAGCATATACAGCAGGTATCTGTCCCTGCTTGACCCAAACTCGCAGCGCGTGCATTGAAATAGAAATACCCAGATCATTTAACTCTTGGTGTAGCTGAGGTAGCGTCCTCATACGCGGGACAGTTCTTGAAACATTATCCATTTTTCCCTTTCTCCCCAAAAAACGGGGTTGCAACCCGTCCCAAAATGTGCTATAATATATTAAGGACAGGTTATTTGTACGTTAACTGTTCATGGGAAGACTTTCGGGTCTGCCCTTTGCCGTCTGGGTGTTCGCATCACTCAGACGGCTTTTTGTTTGCCTGTTCTTCGAGCTTCTGAGCCTGCTTCATCCAAAATCGAAGGTTATATTCCCTGACCTTCTCTTTGTTCGCCGCCCTCCACTTGCGCTGATAAGCACGCCTAGCTTCAACCGCCGCCGAAGTCGAATCAGGCTTTTCGATTGACCGGATTCTACGATTCACAATATTCCCCCTTTTTTTCTGCCTTGATCTCCGCAATAGCATCATAGAAAGCTTTACGGTCAGCATCTGACAGCTCGGTGCGCATCCGGCGTACAATAGTGTTTTCATGAACGCCCAACTTCTGCGCTATAACCCAGTAAGGTATCTTTGCAGCTTTCAGTTCAGCCCTAAGTTCAGTATTGCTCATGGTATCACTCCCTTCAAAATATTTTTTATGGTGGTGGTTGACAAATCATAACAGATATGTTATACTCATTCACAGAGATAACATAACTATCACTATCAGCATTATACTAAATCATCTGCTTCTTGTCAAGTCGTTTTGTTATCTCAAATCAAATACATAACAAATATGTTATCGAGAGGTAATCGCAAATGAGTAAAAATAACAATAAAGACTACAATCCATTATGGATAGATATAGGTTTAAGAATTAATACCCTTATAGCAGAAAAAGATAAATCACAAAAAGCTCTGGCTGATTATTTGCGAATAAAGCCCAATGTGGTGTCGTATTGGTGTAAGGGTGAAAGAACTCCAAATAATGAACAGATTATATTGATTGCTAAATATTTCAATGTATCAACTGATTTTCTTCTTTGCAAAACAAAAATAGAAACAACTGATACTGATCTGCGAGCGATTTGTGAATACACAGGTCTTTCTGAAAAAGCAATTATACGGCTTCAAGAGCTTAACAAGGTGAAAGAATGTTCGGTATTATCAGACCTAATACTTGATGTTGATTTTCCACACCTGCTTTATATGATATACAAGAAGATATATTCAGACGGGAAAAGGGTAATTAATTACGGTGTTGGTGTAAACGAAATAAGCACTTTACAAAAAAGTTTCATTGATTATGAATTATCCCAAACGATCAATACCATTAGCAGCAGACTTCAAGAAAAGGGCACAGAGAAAACTTTTGATAACACAGATGCAGATATTAATTTCGCTTCTATCATGAGTAATAGCGCCATTCAAAGATTGAATGCAGGTGAAATAAACGAAGAAGAATACCAAAACTGCATAGATGAATACGAAAACGGCAATTATAATTTCAATCCGCACGCACACAAATATAAATAAAACAAAAACCGCCCCTGTGCGGCAACACAGAGACGGTTCATATAAACTCACCCCGAAGGATAAGTGCTAGTAAAAGCAATATCATTATAGCATTATTCCTTCCGGGTGTCAACCTCATACACTGAAAGGAATGTGATATTATGGCAAACATCACCAAAAGGGGAGAATCTTATCTTATCCGAGTATCATGTGGATATGATGCAAACGATAAGAAGATCACCCGCTCCATGACTTGGAAGCCTGACCCGAAGCTGACCACGAAGCAGATCGAGAAGGAACTGAACCGACAGGCTATGATCTTTGAAGAAAAGTGTAAGCACGGACTTGTCAGCAATGATCCGCGCCTGACTTTTGCAGACTTCATCCCCCAGTACCTTACTATTAAAAAGGATGTGCTTTCGCCGCATACTTACGAAGATTATAAGAACACTCTTGAACGGTATATCATACCACAGCTCGGACACTTGAAGCTTGCTGCTATACGTCCAGTACATATTCAGGAATTTGTCAAGTATCTTTCCGAAGGTGAAAGCATAAGAAAGCATAAAAACGGGGAAGTCAGGAAAAGCGGAAAAACTCACTCACCAGCAACAGTCAGACGTTACCTCGCAATGGTGCAGTCAGTGCTCAATCAGGCAGTGAAGCTTGAACTGATACCGAATAACCCCGCCAAAGCTGAAAAGCTGACACTGCCGAAGATCACGACCGCCAAAGTTGAGATATTCACTAAGCAGGAAGCAGCCGAAATGCTGGCATATCTCGAAAATGAACCCTTGCAGTACAGAGCATTGATACAAGTAGCAATAATGACAGGTGCTCGCAGAGGTGAGCTTGTAGCCCTGAAATTTACGGATATAGACCGCAGTTCATGCCGAATAACTATTGAAAGAGCTGCCGTGAAGGTCAAAGGCGAACCGCTGAGGACTAAACCTCCGAAGGACTTTGAAGTCAGGTCTGTGACTGTACCGCAGTATTGTATTGACCTTCTGGACGAATTAAAGGCAGAGAAGCGGAGAGAAGCAGCAAGGCTCGGGGATGCATGGCACTATGATGATTATATATTCACTCAATACGACGGCTCTATGATGAACCCCGACACGGTCACAAAATGGTTCTCGGGATTTCTCAGTAAAAACGGCTTGAAGCATCGAAAGTTCCATAGCTTGCGGCATACATCGGCGACCCTGCTGTTATACGGCGGCGCAAGTATCAAGCAGGTACAGGGGCGCTTGGGTCACGGAGATATCGAAACGACTAATAAGTATCTTCACTATATCGCCGAAGCTGACAGCGAAAGCGCCAATATTTTACAGAATATGCTGATAACTCACAAAAAGACTGATGACAAAGAAGAGCTTAAACAAGCATAACAGATAAGTTGAATATAAAGGGGTGTCTATTTCGGACACTCCTTTAATTGTAGCTGTATTGGATCGGTTAGATGCTACCGAGAAGGCTAAGCTGAACTTAGGATTATCCGGGGCTTACTAGTGATTTAAGAGTGTACAAAAATTACAAGGTAAATATCCAATAAAACGGACTTGTTTTTGTTCACTATTTGTGCACCGATATCGTGAAAAATGCTTTCATAAGATATAAGATGCTTAAATAACCACGCGCATAAAACCGCGTATTATCGGACATAATCGACTATCATAAAAAATCGTAAAAAGTGAAAAAGCACTTTCGTAATGAGCAGGTCGCAGGTTCGAATCCCGTCACCAGCTTACCACTCTTGGATAATCCAAGGGTGGTTTTTTATTGCTAATATCGCAGTAAAGATGCGGTCGCCGATTCCCAAGTCCGTGAACATCATGTTCGCGGATTTTTTGTTTTCACTGCGACAAATATCTGCCAAAAAAGAGATATGAAATTTATATATTTTTACAAAGCTTGTAACAGAATCTTGACAAACGCAGAAAATTTTGATATCATATTGATATCAAAATATATAATCCCAAACAAAAGAGAACAACAAACGGAGGTCAGCTTATGGAAAACAAAGCGATACTTGAAATAATGAACTACACAAAGATCTACGGCGAGGGAAAAAAAGCTGCGGATAATGTCACCCTTACTGTTGAAAGCGGAGATATCTACGGATTCATCGGGCACAACGGTGCAGGCAAATCTACTACCATACGCGCTGTTGTGGGTGTGCTCGATTTCACCGAGGGTGACATATTCATAGACGGTCATTCCGTGAAGACCGAACCTATGGAATGCAAAAAAGTCACAGCCTATATCCCTGATAATCCCGACCTCTACGAGAATCTCACCGGCATACAGTACCTGGATTTCATCGCTGATGTTTTCGGAATAAGCGGTACTGAACGTGCAGAACGCATAAAGGACTATGCCGATATGTTTGAAATAACAGAATCTCTTGGCGACCTTATAAGCTCCTATTCCCACGGTATGAAGCAGAAGCTCGCCATTATATCGGCACTTATACACGAACCTAAACTGATGGTGCTTGACGAACCCTTTGTAGGCCTTGATCCCAAAGCGACCTTCACCCTCAAACAGATAATGCACGATATATGTTCCAAAGGAACAGCGATATTCTTTTCCACCCATGTACTGGACGTTGCCGAAAAGCTGTGCAACAAGGTAGCTATAATCAAGCAGGGCAAGCTCATCGCACAGGGCACTATGGAAGAACTCACAAAGGGCTGTTCGCTGGAGGATGTTTTCCTGGAGGTAGCTGATGAATAAAAATATCCTATTACTCAGAACACTTATGAAGTCCACAAGCAGCATCAACATATACAAACACTGCAAGGACAACAAAAAACGCGGCAGGATAGTTGGCAGCATCATAGGAGCTTCAATGCTTTATCTCATGCTTATGTGCTACTGTATTTTTACCTGCATAGGCTACGGTAAATTCGGATTGACCGCATTTATCCCTGATATGTGCGCCATGGTCATATCCCTTCTGGCTTTCGTATTTACGCTGTTCAAAACAAACGGCTATCTCTTCGGTTTTAAGGAGTACGATATGCTGATGTCGCTCCCCTTTGCACCCGGTACGATCGCAGCGTGCAAGTTCATGTATATGTATATAAAAAGCCTGCCATGGTATATGAGCGTTTCGCTCTCGATGATGGCAGGATACGGGATATATGAAAAGCCCTCTTTTATCGTATATCCCATCTGGCTGATTCTCTCCCTTGTAATGCCGGTAATACCAATGCTTGCGGCGGCATTCATCGGCTTCATTATAGCAAGGCTGGGTTCAGGCTTCAAAAACAAGAACATCGCACAGACTGTCATAACAATGATCTTCATAGGGTTGATGTTCTTCCTGAGATTCTTCCTTGAAGATATGTTCAAAAACAACAAGACAGAAGCTGTGCTCAACACCGTATCCGCCACTACATCAAAGGTCAGCAGTATCTATCTGCCGATGAAGTGGTTCAGCACCGCTGTTACAAAGCCACATATACTGTACGCTCTCCTTTTCATATCAGTAACGGCTGTTCTGTTCGTTGTGACTTTCATACCCGTAGGCAGGTCGTACCGCAGGATAAATTCAGCCCTGCGTTCACACGCGGCTTCAGGCGGATTCGTAATGAAGGAACAGAAACAGCATTCCCTCGTAAATGCCATAGCTTTCAAGGAATTCAAGCGCATGACAGGTTCTGTGGTATACATGACAAACGCAATGATCGGCGAAATAATGTGCTTTGCGGCAGGCACAGCTGCTCTGTTCATCGACCCGCAGAAGGTCATAAAAGCCGTAGCAAAAGATGCCCCCATGACCGTTGAGATGCTGATACCCGCCATACCTTTTATAGCCTACTTCTTCGTGGGTATGATAGCTACAACTGCTTTCACCCCCTCCCTTGAAGGCAAAAACTACTGGATAGTGCAAAGTCTTCCCATAAGCAAAAAGACACTGTATCAGGGCAAGATGCTTTTTAATATGTATATTACAGTACCATTTGCCGTTTTCGCCGTACTGACATTCAGTATATGCACAAAAGCTTCATTTCTGACTACAATACTTCACATCATACTAGTGGTATGCCTATGTGCTTTCTCGACCTCCCGGGGCTGTGTGTGCGGCATAAAGCATATGCGTCTTGACTGGGAGAACGAGGTCGAGGTCATCAAGCAGGGTGCGGCAGTTGCCATATATATGTTCCCGAATATGTTCGCAACAATGGGACTGGTTGTACTGTCCGTCTTTCTCGGCACCAAGATATCCGTTGATATTGCCACTCTGGTGATGATAGCATCAGTATCGGCTGCAGCGCTGCTTTCGTACCGAAAAGTCATCACTTTGTCAAAGGACTAAGTGAAACAAACATAGTATAAATTCTTACTGTATATTCACAAAGCTGCATGAACATTTTTGTCCGTGCAGCTTTTCTTTTTTCTGTGGACATCACGATCTGCAGTAGTACATAAAAGGTCTTCACAAGCATGGATATAACAAATTTCACATTTGTATTATTAATTTATATAAACTTTTTATCTTATGTAATAATCAGAAAAAGGCATATAAAATTATTATCTTATAAAAGTTTATTAATCAATAAAATTATTTAATTATTAACATTTAGTACATGGAATTTCATAGATATGGGCATATTCGTGTGCTATAATGCCCATATAATGTAGGATTTGTTAAATTATTTTATGTCATTTTATATAAGGAGGAGATTTTTTTTATGAAACTGAAGAAAACGATTACCCGACTTTGTACAGCAACGCTGAGCAGCGCAGTATTGCTTTCGACAACATCTGCGTTACCTGTGTCAGCGGCAATGTCACCCGATTCAAACGGGTTCTATTACCATGATACTTTTGAGGACAGCAGCGGCAACTGGGAGATAAGGGGTTCAGGTGAGATACTTCTCAGCGGCAGACATCCTTTCAAGGGTACCAATGCGCTCCTTATCAAGGACCGTACCAGTGCATGGCAGGGCGCTCAGATGGCGCTTGATACTTCTACATTCATTCCCGGAAAAAGCTACAGCTTCAATGTATTCGTTGACTATGAGGAGGGCGAGAGCACCCAGAATTTCCTGCTTTCCATGCAGTACACCGATTCTACGGGCACAGTAAAGTACCTGCACCTTGCAGAAGGCTCCACCTCCCGCGGACAGTATCTCCAGCTTTCAAACCCCAGCTTCCAGATACCATCGGATGCCAGCGATGTTTACCTTTATGTTGAAACTACCGACGTTTACGGCAATTTCTACATCGATGAAGCCATAGTTGCCGCTGACGGTGTAACGATCGACAGCTCAGGGGCTTCACAGGGCTACACCGCACCCAAGACCGCAGGCGATATGCGCGGCGATGTGAATCAGGACGGCAGGATCAACCTGGCAGACCTGATACTTGCTAAGCGCGGTATGTATTCGGGATTCCCGAACAAGCAGTCTCAGAAGGCTGCAGATATCGACAAGAGCGGTACTGTCGATAATGATGATATCAATTACTTACAGGATTTTATCCTCAAGAAAATAAACAGCTTCCCCAAGATAAATAAGATAGATTTCAACGAAATGGCAGGCAAATTCGGTAATGTCAGCTTCGCTACCGGCTATAAGAAGTCCAACGAGAACAACCCCCTGATATCTCAGTACTTCGGTGCAGACCCCGGTGTAATGGAGTATAACGGCAGAGTATATGTATTTATGACAGACGACCATCTGCTTTACAGCAACGGTCAGCTCAAGGATATCGAATACGGTACTATCAACTGCATCCGCTGCATATCCTCCGACGACCTTGTTAACTGGACAGACCACGGTCTGATAAATGCAGCCGGATCTAACGGTCTGTGCAGGTGGGGCGGTAACTCCTGGGCACCTACTGCCTGCCACAAGAAGATCAACGGCAAAGAGAAATTCTTCCTGTACTTCGCAAACGGCGGTAACGGCATAGCAGTACTTGAAGCCGACAGCCCCACAGGTCCCTGGAAAGATCCTATCGGCAAGGCACTGATCTCTCGTTCGACCCCGAACTGCGGCAACGTTGAATGGCTGTTCGACCCTGCAGTACTCGTAGATGACGACGGCACAGGATATCTTTATTTCGGCGGCGGTGTTCCCAGCGGACAGAATGCTCACCCCAAGACTGCAAGATGTGTAAAACTCGGCAGTGATATGACCTCTATCGTAGGTACTCCCCAGACTATTGACCCGCCTTATCTCTTTGAGGACAGCGGCATACACAAGTTCAACGGCAAGTACTATTACAGCTACTGCTCGAATTTCAGCACCGGCGGAAACCAGTATGGACTGTCAGGCGGTGCTATCCAGTACATGGTCAGCGACTATCCTCTCGGACCCTTCACATACGTTGGTGAGGCATTCAAGGGTATAGGCACATTCTTCGGCACAGGCGGCAACAACCACCACACCATATTCAAGTTCAACAATCAGTGGTATCTGTTCTACCATGCACAGTACTTACAGGACAACATGGGTCTGAAGGGCGGCTACCGCAGCACTCATATTGATAAGGTAACGATCAATTCCAACGGTACTATCCAGGCTATCACAGGCACCAAGAAGGGTGTCAGCCAGATCAAATCGTTTGATCCCTTCCGTACCCAGCGTGCAGCTACATTCTCGCATCAGGGCGGCATAACCATAAGCGGCAGCGGCGATTATTCTACCGTACAGGCTAAGAAGGGCAGCTGGTACCGTGTATCCGGAGTTGATTGCGGAAGCGGTGCAGAAACCATGACATTCAAGGCTTCTTCCAACACAGGCTGTATCGTTAAGGTCTGCACAGGCAGTGCAAACGGAACAGTCGTATCCTATGTTGAGATACCCGCAGGTTCGTCAATGCAGGAGATCACAGTTCCTGTTCAGGGTCTAAGCGGCAAGAACGATCTCTATTTCGTATTCAACAACAATGCTTCAGTTGACAGCTGGAAACTTGATTGATACCTGAAATAACTATCATAGCATAATATCAAAATGGCTGCACAGAGTTTTCTGCGCAGCCATTTCTTGTTTTAGTCCATAAAAATTGAAGTCATTAAATACCGATGTCACTCACGGGCTATCACCGAATGACTGTGGATATAGAACTCTTCCTGACTTGGCTGCCATGCCTTTTTCATCGGCGGGAAAAGCTTGTCATACTCTTCCACCGCAGCCTCATCTTCACAAGGCGCATCAGCATCGTTCTGGTGATAATACCACTTTCTGCCATCGAATACGCCGTCTTTCAGTGTCTTCACCAGCAGTGCCGCAGGGTAGATATCTCCCTCAAAGCACACATTGTACTTGCGGCAGCTTTTATATCCCCTTGCAACATAGTTATCGGGATTTCCGAAGTTTATGACAGTATCGTAGCCCATCTCTTCTGCCAGCCTGAAAGTGTGTTCAAGCAGAGCCTTTCCCAGCCCCTGACGCTGATATCCTTTCCTCACGCAAAGGGGACCCATGGTGAGTACAGTCCGTTTACAGCCCTGTTCATCTGTGATATCAGATTCGGAATACATCACACAGCCCAGTATCATGCCATCGCTTTCCAGTACATAGTCAAGCTGCGGCAGAAAAGCCTTGTGCTGTCTTAACAGGTGTATGAAATAATGCTCACTGCATCCCGGTACGCTTAAATTCCAGAAAGCTTCACGAGCCATTTCCTCCACCTCACGATAGTCCTTTTCTGTTTCCTGTCTTATGATATAGTCTTTGATCTTCATTGTTTTTACCTCCTGTAATTGTTTGCCGCATTACGGGAGGCTTGTGCAGATAGTATTCGCAAACCTCCCGTTTACGCTGCTATCTCCGTTTTGATATTCGTCAAAAAGACAACTCCTTAATAAAATAATAATTATGTTATCCCGTCAGCACACCGTATCATCGTATCTGCCGGTGTGCCATGGGGATAGCCCTAAATAATGTTCTTACGTCACCCGAATGTCGTACCTATCACTTTACAGTAACTGTAACAGCATTCTTGATGGGGTCTGTGGTGTTCCACTTACCGTTCACTCTTGCCGCAACTGCTACCTTGTAGCTCATGCCCGGGGTGAGGTTCTTGGGTGTCACAAAGCTGTTTGTGGTTATGCTTGAAGTCTGCACTCTCCACTTTCCTGCCAGGTATACAGCTATGCCGTACTTGTCAGCACCCTGTACCTTGTCCCATGTGAACTGTATCTGATGATACTGGCTGCTGTAATTCACCTTGATGTTCGTAGGATAGTCCTTTCCGGAGGGCTGTGATGAACCACTGCCTGCCGCATACACAGCCTGAACTGTCACGTTCTGACCTGTGGGCTTGATAACTGTTTCCTCAGATGTAGCACTGCCAGAAACGAACTGCGCACCGCTGACTACCCACTTTTCAAGATGATATCCGTCCTCGGGCTTAGCTTCAAGGGTCAGCTTGCAGTCTGCGGGATATACACCGCTCCAGCTGCTGTCATAAACCTTCAGGGTATTGAAGTTTACGTGTCCCTGTGAAGAGTTGTTCTTCACGGTGACGTTTACTGTGCCGCTTATGCCGAAGTACTGCATCACCTGCTGTTCACAGGCAGATATACGGTTCGACCAGAAACTGCGTATAGAAGAAACCTCGTTGGAGAACTTGTCGCCGCCGTTTGTCTGCTGACCATCTCCGGGGTTCTGCTGTCCGGGGTTCTGCTGCCCGGGCTGTCCGCCCTGTCCGGGGAACTGCCAGCCGCCGCCCCAGATTCCGCCGCCCCAGCCGCCTGTGCCGCTTGACCAGTTGAAACGTGCGTAGCTCTTGCTCATGGAAGCCTTGTATGTATTTTCCAGCTCATTCAGGCGCGAGAGCACCTTGTCGGTATCAAAGTTCTCGTTGCAGAGGTCGAAATAAGCTCTCAGGAAAAGATCGCGGAAATCCTGATTCTCACACAGTCCGAAGAACAGCTGTGTTATCCACTTGTTCTTGCTGCGGAGAGTCTGTATGGAATTGGTATTTGCGTTGCTCTGTCCGTAAAGTCCCTGACCGTATTCGGTATCAAAGAGTATGAAACGCCACTTGCCGTCGCCGTACTTCTTATCAGCGTCAACTGTCTCGGTCTTCCACAGCGCATAGTTGTTATCGCCAAAGTCGGAGTTGCCGACTATCAGCTCTGTTGCCATATATTCGGCAAAGCTCCTCATATCCATCAGTTCTTCAAGTCTGGCGTATGCACTGCTGTCACTGAAATTGTTTGAAGATGCAAGGCGCTTCAGCTGTTCATAATCCGAAAGTCCCTGCTGAGTGCCGTCAGCGAGCTCATCGGTCTTTATCATGCATACATCGTCTTCCTTGACCTTGTAGTGGTCGGAAATGTATTCCTTGCCTATCTTTTCTGTGATATTGTATGTACCCCAGAATTCACCGTCCAGGAACACAACACATTCTGTCTGTGCCTGTGAACCGAAATGACGGTCGCTTACCATCTCATGGTTCAGACGGTCACGAAGCTTGGTCTTGTAGTCGTTGCCGCCGTTACGCAGTGTTATCTTCTCAAAGGAATCTATAACTTCACCCTTGTGGTTGGTCAGCTGTCCGTTGAAGAAATCATATTTCAGCTTCTTTGTACCGTATTCGCTCCTTGCATAAAGGTTGAAGCTCTTCTGTACATCGGCACGAGTAGCCGCACCGTGTATACGTATGCCTACGTTTGCGTTGTATGTGGCTTTTCCCTTTTCAAACACTGTGATATTTGCGGGACGCTCCCATTCCTTGCCGTCCTGTGTATAGTTTGCGGGATGGCTCCAGGACTGCATCATATTTCCAGTAGACTGATCGTATATCTTGCCCTTGACATATATGCCTTTTTCATAGTCGAAAAGGTTGTCGGGGTCGGAAACGAGGGATATGACACGCATATTCATCTCACAGTCGTTCTGGGTATAGCCTATAAAATAAGTCTTTGTTACGATATCGCTCACATTGCCGTTGCGGTCAACAGCGATGGCACGTACTATGGTAGCCTTGTCAACAGGCGAACTGGGCGGAGTATATCCGTCAGCAACATCTGTTCTTGCAGAATATACATTCTGCTCCGATGACCTGTCATATATGTTTATGCTGCCGTTTGCACGCTCTGATGCCGTTGTCGGGTCACTGCCGTCAAGGGTATAGTATACAGTGCTGCCCGAGGGCGCAGATATCGTCAGGTCAAAACTATTGGAGTAGAAACCGCTCTCCTTTGAGAACTGAGGTTCGCTCACATCAGCCTGAACATTCTGGTTATTCTGGTTTGCATAGCCGGGCGTCAGCGAAGAGAATACACCGAAGCTGCTGCTGCCGTCAGGTGTTCTTCCGTAGGAAGTATCATCACTGAGCGCAGGAACATCAACAGTCTCAACCGCATTGCCGTTCGCATTTGAAAGTATTATCTTCTCGCCGTTCTTGGAAAGTCCGAAGGACGCGCCCTGCACACCGCTGCTGCTGTCAACTCCGCAGTAGATGGTATAGTAACCGTATGCGGGTATGGAAGCATTGTGGGGCAGTGTGTCCTGCATAGGTGCCGCTGCATCGTCAGACAGTCCACAGCCTGCTATGGATATAGCGCTTCCCGTGGGATTGTACAGCTCTACAAAGTCA
>ODAI013687622.1_pt1 | contig 49341 bp, 38 predicted proteins | sample 1539321 | NCBI WGS metagenome assembly ODAI01 (sample SAMN02144231, study PRJEB22623) | gut metagenome | biome: sheep rumen | host: Ovis aries | place: New Zealand
AGCCATACCAAAATACCCCCAAAACGCTTAAAATCGATTTTTCAGTATCCATTTGGCTTTCAGAAACTTATAATTTCGTGATAAATGGAGGTGTTCCTAAAAAGGACAGGAAATATGTGTTTTGAGATAGAAAATAGGCCATTTCATCGATAAAATCTACACGTAAAATCACTAAAGTTCACCAGAGGATTTTTCAAAGTTCACAGCAGAACTTTGCAAAGTTCTCTGCAGAAGTTGTAAAACCCCACCGCAGAAATCGGTCAATTTCTCATGTCGAATGGCCAAAATCGTGCATAATAGTGTAAAGATTTTTTCTCAATGTCAAGGGGGCTCATTAAGGACTTTAAGGACCTTAGGGACTTTAGGGACTTTAAGGTCAGGAGGGCCATTGAGGAGTTTGAGGGCAGAAAAGTCTTGAGCGAGAGTGTTTTTCTTCCCCATTTGCTTGCAAATGTGAAAGAAAAGTTGTACCTTTGCACGGAAAAACCAAAAGAAACACCTAACTAAACTCCATGGAAGAAATCGAAAAGAAACAACAGGAATACAGTGCCTCGAACATACAGGTGCTGGAAGGACTGGAAGCCGTACGTAAACGCCCTGCCATGTACATCGGCGACATCAGCGAGAAGGGCTTGCACCACCTCGTGTATGAGACCGTCGATAACTCTATTGACGAAGCTCTGGCAGGCTATTGCACACACATCGAAGTAACCATCAACGAAGACAACAGCATTACCGTTCAGGACAACGGTCGTGGCATTCCCGTCGATATGCACGAGAAGGAGCACAAGAGCGCCCTCGAGGTCGTGATGACAGTGCTGCATGCCGGTGGTAAGTTCGACAAGGGCTCGTACAAGGTCTCTGGCGGTCTGCACGGCGTCGGCGTGAGCTGTGTGAATGCTCTTTCTTCCAAGATGATCAGCCAGGTCTATCGCGACGGCAAGATCTATCAGCAGGAGTACAGCATCGGCAAACCCGTGACGGGCGTTGAGGTCATCGGTACAACCGAACTGCGCGGCACACGCCAGCAGTTCTGGCCCGACAAGACCATCTTCACGACCACTACATATAAATATGACATTCTGGCCAACCGTATGCGTGAGCTGGCTTATCTGAACGCCGGCATCACCATCACGCTGACCGACATGCGTCCTGACGAAGAGGGCAACACCAAGAAGGAAGTGTTCCACAGCGAAGGCGGCCTGAAGGACTTCGTGCGCTACATCGACAGCAGCCGCACGCACCTCTTCGACGACGTCATCTATCTCAACACAGAGAAGCAAGGCACGCCCATCGAGGTGGCCATCATGTATAACACCGCTTACACCGAGAACCTCCACTCCTACGTCAACAACATCAACACCATCGAAGGCGGCACACACTTGCAGGGCTTCCGCATGGCCCTCACACGCGTGCTGAAGAAATACGCTGAGGAGAAGTTCGACAAGGAACTGGAGAAACTCGCCAAAAACAGCGTGGAGAGAAGCGGCGAAGACTTCCGCGAGGGCCTCACAGCCGTCATCTCCATCAAGGTGGCAGAGCCTCAGTTCGAAGGTCAGACCAAGACAAAGCTGGGCAACAGCGAAGTGGCTGGTGCCGTGCAGCAAGCTGTAGGCGAAGCTCTGACCAACTATCTCGAGGAACATCCGCGCGAGGCTAAGCTCATCGTGGATAAGGTGCTGTTGGCTGCTCAAGCACGTGTGGCTGCTCGTAAGGCAAGAGAAAATGTCCAGAGAAAGAGTCCGATGAGTGGCGGCGGACTGCCAGGCAAATTGGCCGACTGCTCCGACAAAGACCCTGCAAACGCTGAACTGTTCATCGTCGAGGGTGACTCTGCAGGTGGTTCCGCTAAGCAGGGCAGAAATCGTCACTTCCAAGCCATCCTGCCCATCCGCGGTAAGATATTTAACGTAGAGCGCGTGATGTGGAACAAAGCCTTCGAGCACGAGGAGGTGAACAACATCATACAGGCTCTGGGCGTCAAGTTCGGCCTCAACCCCGACGATTATAAGGAAGCAAACTACGACAAGCTGCGCTACTACAAGACCATCATCATGACCGATGCCGACGTCGATGGCTCACACATCGACACACTGCTCATGACGCTCTTCTTCCGTTATATGCCGCAGCTCATCAAGGACGGCCGTCTCTACATCGCCACTCCCCCACTCTATCGCTGCTCTTATGGCAAGATTGAGGAGTACTGCTACGACGAAGAGGCCCGCATCCGCTTCATCCAGACGTATTGCAACGGTGATGCCGACGACACGAAGCTCCACACGCAACGCTACAAAGGTCTGGGTGAAATGAATCCCAAGCAGCTTTGGGAGACCACGATGGACCCCGAACAGCGCCGCCTGAAGCAAGTCACCATCGACGATGCAGCAGAGGCCGACTATGTCTTCTCAATGCTGATGGGCGAAGATGTAGGCCCGCGCCGCGAGTTCATCGAGAAGAACGCCACCTTCGCAAACATCGACGCCTAAACCCCAAAAACTAGCTATACTAGTTAAACTAGTAAAACTAGTTATACTAGTAAACTAGTCTCAACCATAACAAAAAAGGCAACTCCCGTAAGAGTTGCCTTTTTGTTCCGTTATAGCTAAAAGAGGTTTGGCTTCTTAGCCGAGCTTCTGGATGTACTTTGCCAGCTTAGACTTCAGGTTAGCAGCCTTATTTGCATGAATGACATTGATCTTAGCGAGCTTGTCAAGTGCCTTCTGAACGCTGGGATACATCTCGATTGCTGCAGCCTTCTCGGTTGTAGCACGAAGCTTGCGCACTGCATTACGCATGGTCTTGGCGTAATAGCGATTGTGGAGTCTTCTCTTTTCCTCCTGACGGATGCGCTTAAGTGATGATTTGTGATTAGCCATCTGTTTTTCTATCTTATTTTATTACTTGTTTCTCTTGTAGTCCCTAGGAGAGTCGAACTCCTCTTTAGAGAATGAAAATCTCTCGTCCTAACCGATAGACGAAGGGACCTTACCTTCGCACTTCGTTAAGTGCGCCTTTTTCTCGCCATGACAGAAAAGCAAGTAAACTTGTTTCTGTTCATTTGGCTTACCGAAAAAGTCCGGCTTTTAGCCTATGCTTTCGAGCACGAGGGCTCAATTGCGGGTGCAAAGGTATAACAATTTCCGAGACTGACAAAATAATTTCAAGGAAAAATGTTGCTTTCGATGCATTTTTCCTTTTGCATGCCCATAAAGTGCGCTCTTTTATGTACCTTTACATACTGAAAGAAAACGAAAGGATATGGTCGAGTCAACGCAAGGAATCGTACTTCATTACAACAGATACAACGACGACAGTGCCATCGTGGACATCTTTACATTGTCGCATGGCAGTGTCTCCTTTCTCGTGCGCGACCGACGACAGCAGCGTAAAAAGAGCATCCACACCACGTTGCTGCGACCGCTCAACGTCGTGGAAGTGATGTTCGACTATCGCGCAACAGCCTCCTTGCAACGCATCCAGGAAGTACACATCGCGCATTGCTACACCTCCCTACCCTACGACCCTATTAAGGAGACGGTAGCCCTCTTCTTATCAGAGTTCCTGCACAACGTCCTGAGAAGCGAGGTGAAGAATCCCGACCTATACCATTATATATTATATAGTCTGCAGTGGTTCGATATGACGAATGAAGGGCTGGCTAACTTCCATGTCGCTTTCCTCACACGCATGACGTATTATCTGGGCTTCTGGCCTAACATGGACAAAAAGAACAAGCTGCCTTTCTTCGATTTGAAAGACAGCATTGCAACAGATACAGAACCCAAGCACAACTTCTTCCTCAAAGGACAAGAGGTTGCTATGATGCCTAAGTTGCTACGAATGAATGTGCGCAACATGCATCGCTTCCTGCTGACGCGACAGCAGCGCAACCGAATGCTGGATGTGCTCACCCTTTACTATCAGTTGCACGTGCCTGAGTTCCGCGACCTGCGTTCGCTTGCTGTGCTGCGTGAGGTTCTGGCCTAAGATGTTTAGAGATCGAAGGCGACGCCCATTGTTGGCGTTTCAGACTCCTGAGCAGGACTGCTCTTCTCCTTGATCTTGCTCACCTCGTCTTTTGTGCGGTTGTAGGCAGGACGGGCATCGACCATTGAGATGATATCGTCGTTGTCAAGGTCATCATCTGTGAAGATGTAGGTGTTGTGGCGACGACGACGAACAGGCGAACCTGTAGAAGAGCCGTAATAGAAGCCTGCACGCTCCTCGTGGTAGTCCTCGAGTTCCCTATCGACAGCAGACTGCTCCTGTTCCTTCTGCTCTACAATGCCACGGACGCCAGGCACATTCTGCAAGCCGAAGCCTGTGGCAAGCAGCGTAATCTTCACCTTATCGCCAAGCGAGCTGTCGGTAGCAAGGCCCCACTTCGTCTCCACATCCTTGCGGAAGCGACTCATGAAGTCGTTCACCTCATTCATCTCCTCCATCATGAGGTTGCCCGTCTCGTTCTCGCTGCAGAAGTTGATGTTGAGCAGAACCTTCTTCGAGTTGAAGATGTCGTTGTTGTTAAGCAGCGGACTGTTCAGGGCCTCCTGAATGGCCTTTGTGACACGATTCTCGCCTTCGCCATAGCCTGTACTCATAATGGCCACGCCACCATCCTTGAGGACTGTCGTAACGTCCTGGAAGTCGAGATTGATGGTGCCATGCATCGTGATGATTTCGGCAATGCTTTTGGCTGCCACGCTCAGCGTGTCGTCTGCCTTGGCAAAGGCATTGATGACGGTCAGTTCGGGATAAATCTCGCGGAGGCGTTCGTTGTTGATGACCAGAAGGGCATCTACGTGCTTGGCTATCTCCTCGACGCCGTCCAGCGCCTGATTGATCTTCTTGTTTCCCTCGAACTTGAAGGGAATGGTGACGATGCCGACGGTCAAGATGCCTGCATCCTTCGCGCACTGTGCAATGATGGGAGCAGCGCCAGTGCCTGTGCCGCCGCCCATGCCTGCTGTGATGAAGACCATGCGAGTACCGTCGTTGAGCATCTCGCGGATGTCGTCGATGCTTTCCTCAGCACGCTGACGTCCCACTGCGGGGTTGTTGCCGGCACCAAGGCCGTCCTTGCCCAACTGCAAGTGGTTGGGGACAGGCGAGTCGTTGAGAGCCTTCTTGTCCGTATTGCAAACCACGTAGGTCACTTCGTGTATGCCTTCGCGATACATGTGATTGATGGCGTTGCCGCCACCGCCGCCTACGCCTACTACCTTGATGATACAAGGATTCTCTGTCTTCGGCATTACGAAGTTAATGCCGCCCATTGGCTGTATGTTCTTTTCTTCTGCCATAGTTGTATCTATTTAAGGTAATGTGTTATTCTTCGTCGGAAAGCATGTCGCCTATTGTCTTCCATAAACGGCTGAAGGCTGAGGGGCCTTTCTTCTCCTGCTTCTCCTGAGTTTCTTGACTTTCCTGTGTTTCCTGTTCTGCCTTTACCTCAGGCTCTTCTTCCTTCGGCTCGAAGTCAAATGTGTCCTGAGCCGGTGTTTTTGACTCTTCGCCTACGCAATTCTCTTTGCCCTCCAGCAGCAGTGCATAGAGGGTATAGAGGCGGTCCGGCTCGCCCACCTGTACGCCAAATGAGATGGTGACGTTCTCGGGGAGGCCTTTTGCTATGCGGAGGTTCAGTTCGCCGCCTGTCTGTCTTGCGAAAGCCTGTGGAAGGTCGGGGATGCGGGCTGCGCCGCCTGTCAGGACGATGCCCGAGAGCATCTTGTCCTTATAGGGCGAGATGTGGTGCCAGACGTTGGCAACGATCTCTTCGTAGCGTGCCTCGACAATTTCCTGGAGTTTTTCCTCGTCTTCCGTACGGTCGAAGCTCAGGCTGATCTTCTGTCCTGTCTTGTCTTCGTTGTCGGGTCGGAAGGCTGTGCCGTATTTCTTCTTCAGTTCTTCGGCTTCTTCGGCTTCCACCTTGAGGCTGGTGATGTCGCTTGTGACATTGGAGCCGCCGAGAGGAATGACGCAAAGGTGACGCAGGATGTTGTTGACATAGACGCTCACCGTTGTGGTGTCGGCACCCATATCCACCAAGGCGCAGCCGGAACGCTTCTCGTTGGGGGTGAGCAGCGTATTGGCCTGGCACAGTGGCGAGATGAGTATCTCCTGCACCTCAAGGCCAGCGGCATTGATGCACTTACGGATGTTCTCCTCGAGTGTGTTGCGTGCGATGATGTTGATGAAGTTCGCTTCGATCATCTCGGCCTGCATGCCGACGGGATCGACCACGCTACGGCTGCCGATGGTGAACTCCTGCGGAACGACTTCTTTAATCTCGGCATTGGGATAGACGACGCCGCTGTTGGTATCGCACATCTTGTCGATGGTCTTGTGCGAAAGGAGTTCCAGGCCGTCGAACTGCAGCAGCACACGGTTGTGCACTGAGCGCAACGACTGGCCGCCCAGGCCTACATAGACACTGTTGACCTTAACGCCCAGCTTCTCGTTCAGCTTGGCTACGACACGAGTCAGTGCCTGTGTCGTTTTGTCGATGTTGTCGATGATGCCCTTGCGGATGGTGTTGGGCGACTCTTCTTGGGCAAAGGCAAGTACCTGCATACTGCCGTCAGGTTCCCTCTTGCCTGCGATGGCGCGTATAGCTGTCGATGCCAGCTCTACTGCAATGATAATGTCTTTTTCTGCTCCCATATATTTGATATTTTAGTTGATGCGTTGTGTCATTTCATGCCTTACGGGGCGTCTTTCATTCCCCTATAGGGCGTTGACTCTTCCTCTATAGGGCGTTGACTCTTCCTCTATAGGGCGTTGGCTCTTCCCCTATAGGGCGTTGGCTGATGTATTGGTAGCCATCATTACTTTTTACTATTTGCTCTGGTGCAGACGACCTGTCCGTCGTATGCCAGACTTATCTTACTGTATTTGTTCCAACCCACGCGCTCCAGTCCTTCACGGTAGAAGGTGCGCAGGCGGCCTAGTTTCTCTTGGAATCCATTTACGCTGCCCAGTTCGATGACATGCTGGCCGACGCGTGGATACAGCTCTATCTCCTCGGGGCTGACGACGTGTATCTGCTCTATCTGTTCGCTCCAGAAGAGGTCGTCGTGGATATATCGTGCGAACTCCAGGAGGTGTTCGGCAGCAAACTTCTTCGTGATGTTGCCCGTGGCAACACAGAGGTCCACGTTGAAGTTGGCGGTTGCCATCGGGAGGCCGGTGCTCGAGAGGTAGTAGTCCTCGCCCTTCTGGCTGATGACGTGCAGTATGGGCTGCTGTGGCACAACCTTGATGCAGAGGCGGCCTGCCGCATCGTAGTAGCAGGAGGCACGCTCGATGTGCGACTCCTCGAGCATCAGCTGCTCTATCTGCTCCAGGTTGACCTGGCTTATCTTCATGCCCTCGGGCGACAGCTTGTTGCGCGTCAGGATGGAACGCACATACTCGTCCGTGATGAAGCCATCGGGGATGCTGTCGATTATCTCGACACGAATGCCCTCGCAAGTCCTGTCCTCTGCCTGGCCGCCAAACTTCCAGATAGCAACCACAAGGTAGCCCACGACTGCCAGAAGCAGAAATATCTTGATTGCCGTCTTCATGATAAGGGTCGAAGTATATCGGTTATCTGTTGAACATAGTCCTCGATGTCGCCTGCCCCAAGCGTGACAAGCACGTCGAAGCCGCCTTGACGCACCACATCTAGGATGCCGTCCTTGCTGCACATCTCTCGCTTGATGCCGGGCTTCAGGTTGTCGTAGATGAGCTGGCTCGTTACGCCGGGTATGGGTGCCTCGCGGGCCGGATAGATGTCCACGATGCAGACATCGTCGAGCAGCGACAAGGCTGCGGCAAAGTCCTTGTAGAAGTCGCGTGTACGGGTATAGAGGTGCGGCTGGAAGATTGCCTTGATGCGGCGGCCCTGATAGAGCTCGCGCAGGCTCTCCAGGCTGCGGCGAATCTCCTCGGGATGATGGGCATAGTCGCTCAGGTAGGCCATCTTGTCTGTCTTGATGTGGAAGTCAAAGCGACGGTCCACACCGCTGAAGGACAGCATGCCGCGCCGAATCTCCTCTGCCGTAGCACCGGCTATCTGTGCCAAAGCCATGGCAGCAATGCCGTTCTCTATGTTAACGCTGACAGGCACACCAAGTTCGATGCCCTGGATATTGCCAAGCGGCGAAACGAGGTCGAAGGTAATGCGGCCATCACCAATACGGACATTCTCGGCATGGAAGTCGCCATCCTCGCGGCTATAGGTAAAGACCGTCACGCCTTCCTGCACGGCTGGCTTCATCTTCAGCCCCGTATGCAGGATGAGGTAGCCACCGGGAAGTATCAGACTGCTGTACTTACTGAAACTCTCCAGGTAAGCCTCCTCGGTGCCGTATATGTCGAGGTGGTCGGCATCCGTAGCCGTGATGACACTGGCAAAGGGGGTCAGCCAGTGGAAGGAGCGGTCGAACTCATCAGCCTCGATGACGACATAGGGACTCTTCTGGCTCAGAATGTAGTTCGTGCCATAGTTCTTCGTGATGCCGCCCAGGAAAGCGTTGCAGTCCACATGACTCTGGTGAAGCAGATGGGCAGCCATGCTCGACGTCGTCGTCTTGCCATGTGTGCCAGCCACACAGAGTCCCTTGAGCGAGCGCGTCAAGGTGCCGAGCACTTGGGCACGCTTCTGTATCTCGAAGCCATTGTTGCGGAAGAAAGTCAGCTCCGTATGTTCTGCAGGAATGGCTGGCGTATAGACTACCAACGTACTCTCCCTGTCACGACACGGAGCAGGGATGAGCTCCACATTGTCCTCATAATGAACCAACGCCCCTTCCTCCTGAAGTGCCTTCGTGAGGTCGCTCGGAGTCCTGTCGTAACCGGCAACGACCAAGCCACGACTCAGGAAGTAGCGTGCTATGGCACTCATGCCAATGCCGCCGATGCCTACAAAATATACTGCCTTTATCTCTTCCATCACTTCTTCTCCTCTGCAAGTTTTATAACCTCTTCGGCAATAATGCGTGCCGAGTCGCGCAATGCCATCGCAGCTGCATTCCCTCCGAGCTTCTTGAGCTTCTCTTCATCGACGACCGTCTCCAAAGCAAGCGGTATGAGCTGCTCAGGAGCATCTGCGTCGCGGACGAGCAGTGCAGCCTCCTTGCCCACAAGCGCCATCGCATTGTGTGTCTGATGGTCTTCTGCCACATTGGGACTGGGAACCAAGATGCTTGGCTTACCCAACAGGCACAGCTCGCTGATGCTGCCAGCACCGGCGCGGCTGATGACAAGGTCTGCCAGACAATATGCCTGATCCATCCTGCTGATGAAGTCCGTCACGACAAGATTGCTTGGCTTGCCCTTCACGTCAAGCATCTGCTCTATCTCCTTCTTGTAGTAGCTGCCTGTCTGCCAGATGAACTGCACCGACGAAGCAGCGATGCGGGATAGGTTCCTTATGACACTCTCGTTCAAGGTGCGAGCGCCAAGGCTTCCTCCAATGAGCAATACCGTTGGCTTCGCAGGGTTCAAACCAAAGGCTGCGGCACACTCCTCGCGCGTCAATGAGTCGTTAAGCAGGCTCTGACGCACTGGGTTGCCTGTGAGCAGGATACGATCCTTCGGGAAGAAACGCTCCATGCCTTCGTATGCCACACATATCTTCCTGGCCTTCTTCGCAAGCGTCTTATTGGTGAGTCCCGCAAAGCTGTTCTGTTCCTGAATAAGGCAAGGGATGCCAAGCTCGTAGGCAGCATTGAGGGTTGCCGAACTGGCATAGCCGCCTACACCCACTGCCACTTGTGGCTTGAACTCTCGCAGCGTCTGCTTCACCATACGCTTGCTCTTCAGGAAGTCCATCAGGATGCTGATGTTGCCTGGCTTCCATAGAGGACGAAGCAAACCACGGACGGGCAATCCTATTATCTTATATCCGGCAGCAGGCACGCGTTGCATCTCCATTCTGCCTTCTGCACCCACGAAGAGAATCTCCACGTCGGGATTTATCTCACGCAAGGCATTGGCAATGCTCACGGCAGGGAATATGTGTCCGCCTGTGCCGCCACCACTTATTATGACTCTTAATCCTTCCATATACATTATATAATATATATATTATGCTTCCACTACTTCGGGAGCTTCTATTTGTTTGTTTTCGTATTGCGGTTTACGCTTTGCCGTATGGCTTACACTCAGTATCATGCCTATGTAGGTACAGGTGATGAAGAGACTCGTACCGCCTCGGCTGACAAGCGGCAGAGGTTGTCCCGTGACGGGGAATGCGCCTACAGCCACAGCCATATTCATCATCGCCTGCACTACTATCATTAGGGCCAGTCCCATTACCAGGTAGGAAGGGAAGAGGGCCTTGCACTTCTGGGCGATACGCATGGAGCGATACATCAATATCAAGTAGAGGGCAAGCACCAGGAAAGCTCCGAAGAAGCCAAGTTCCTCTATGATGATGGCATAGATGAAGTCAGAGAAAGCCTGCGGGATGAAGTCACGCTGACGACTGTTCCCCGGGCCGCGACCGATGATGTTGCTCGTTGCGATGGCCACCTTGGCGTATGCCTTTTGTGGATTCTCCTGAGGCTTGAAGTCACGAGGGTCGGCAGGACGCTCCTGCTTGTCTGTGATGCGATGTATCCAAGTAGGCACGCGATGCAAAGGCCCCTCAGACATCTGCCACTCGGTAAGTGTCTTCTCGGGTATGGAATAGGCGATGCCAAAGACGCTGCCTATGCCGAGCATGCCCAGAAGAAGCGCTCCGATGAGTATCTTCTTACGTATCTGTGCATAGAAGCATATGCCGAACATAACAATGGCAATGATGAAAGCGGTGGAGGCATTCTCGGTGAAGATGAGGAGGATTGTGATGAAGGCTGTCAGCGCCACTATCTTGAATCCCATCGGACTAGCCCCCTTTTCGTCGCGAAGCGAGGAGAGGATGAAGCAGCTGAAGCCTACGAGACTCAACTTAGCCAACTCACTTGGCTGGAACCTTATGAAGCCAATCGAAATCCAGCGGCCTGCGTCGTTCGTCTTCTGACCGATGGCAAGCACGGCAATCAGCAGGAAGAGCGACAGGAACATGCCTATGGTGCAGAACAACTTAAAGTAGTTGCACGGGATGAAATGCACGAGCCAGGCGATGAAGATGCCCATCAGCATGAAGGAGCCGTGCTGCATAATGGGATCCCAATATGCGCCAGAGGCAAAGGTCATGCGTGAACTGGCACTATAAACCTCGATGAGTGAGATGGCACATAGGATGAGGAACACAGCCCAGACGCCCAGGTCGCCATGTATCAAGGTCTTATTCTTTATATTGTTTAGCTTCATCTTTCCATTTTCCTTATAGGTTCCTCACTTGCTCGCAGAATTGTTCGCCTCGGTCTTCCATGTTCTTGAAGAGGTCGAAGCTTGCGCAGCAGGGACTGAGCAAGACTGTGTAACCAGGCTTAGCCATGCGAGCGCAGGCAGCCACGCAGTCCTTCATGTTGTTGGTATCTGCTACAGGAATGCCCATTCCATCGAAGAAATTGTGGAGCTTCGTGTTGTCTGCTCCGAGATAGACGAGGCCGGCACATTTCTTCTGCACCAGTTCCTTGATGGCATTATAGTCGTTGCCTTTGTCCTTGCCGCCGATGATGAGAATCGTGGGTGTAGTCATGCTCTCGAGAGCATACCAGCAGGCATCGACGTTGGTTGCTTTGGAGTCGTTGATGTACTGCACGCCGCCCACGCGAGCCACTTTCTGCAAGCGATGCTCCACGCCTTCGAAGTCGCTCAGACTCTGGCGCAGCGAGTCATCGTCTATGCCGCTGATGCGAGCAGCGATGCCTGCAGCCAGGCTGTTATACATATTGTGCTTCCCACGGAGGCTCAGGCTCTCCTGTTCCATGTTGAAGGGCGTGGGATACTCGATGGTATATTTTCCGTCGGCGATGTAGCCTATCATGCCTTCCTTCTTGATGATGCTGAAGGGACACATCCTGGCTTTGATGCCATACTTCTTGAGTTCGGCACTGATGATGGGGTCGTCGTTCCAGTAAATGAACGCGTCATCTTCCGTCTGATTCTGTACGATGCGCATCTTGGCATCAGTGTATTTCTGCATCGAGCCTTCGTAGCGATCCAGATGGTCGGGTGTAATGTTGAGCAGGATGGCGATGTTGGCACGGAAATCGTACATGTTGTCGAGCTGGAAGCTGCTGAGTTCGATAATGTAGTAGTCGTAGGTCTTTCCCTCGGCAATCTGCAGGGCCAGGCTGCGGCCGATGTTTCCGGCGAGTCCCACATTGTAGCCTGCCTTCTTGAAGATATGGTAGATCAGGCTCGTGGTGGTTGTCTTGCCATTCGAGCCGGTGATGCAAATCATCTTGGCATCCGTATAGCGTCCGGCGAACTCTATCTCGCTGATGACCGGTATGCCTGCATTCCTGACCTTCTGCACCATAGGTGCGTCCTCGGGGATGCCAGGGCTCTTCACCACCTCGACGGCATTGAGTATAAGCTCCTCCGTATGATGTTCCTCTTCCCAAGGCACATCGTACTCGCGGAGAACCTGTTTGTAGTTCTCCTTTATCTTGCCCATGTCGCTGACGAACACGTCGAAGCCTTTCACCTTAGCCAAGGCTGCTGCTCCAACGCCGCTTTCGGCAGCTCCAAGTATCACTATTCTTCTCATCTTACCTTATTTTCAATGTTACGATGGCGAGTGCCGCCATGATGATGGTTACTATCCAGAAGCGGACGGTTATCTTAGATTCCAGCCAACAGCCCTTGGGCCAGTTGATGAGCACCTTGAAGTCGGCCGGCAATTGCCCTGGCTTGACGCGGAAGGTGTCGTGCAGCGGGGCTCGCTTGAAGACGCGCCACTTCAGTCCGCGACGGTTGCCCATCTTGGCATAGTTGGTCTGCAGGATGACACTCAGGCTCTCCATGAGGAAGACGAAGCAAAGCAGGGGCAGCAGCAATTCCTTGTGTATGATGATGGCTGTCACGCCGATGATGCCGCCGATGGCCAGGCTGCCCGTATCGCCCATGAACACTTGGGCGGGATAGGCATTGTACCAGAGGAAGCCAATCAGTGCGCCGACGAAGGCACAGATGAATATGACGAGTTCCTCGGAACCTGGGATGTACATGATGTTCAGGTAGGCTGCCATGTGGACGTGACTGCTCACGTAGGCCAGGATGCCCAGCGCTATGCACATGATCGCCGCGTTGCCTGCGCAGAGGCCGTCCATGCCGTCGTTCAGGTTCGAACCATTGCTGACGGCCATCACGATGAAGGTGGTGACCAGGACGAAGAATATCCAGCCGGCTGCCGTACGGTACTTGCCCAGGAACCGGAAGATGTCTGCGTAGTTGAGGTTGTTGTTCTTGACGAACGGGATGGTGGTGATGGTGCTCTTCACCTCTTCGCTGCGATGCGTCACCACTTGTTCTGTGCCCTGGCGTTCACCCTCGATGTTCTCGCGGATGACGGCGTCGGGACTCATCCAGAGCGTCAGGCCGATGACCAGACCGAGCACTGCCTGTCCCAGCAACTTCCAGATGGGGCGCATGCCGTCCTTCGTCTTCTTCATCTTGATGTAGTCGTCGGCAAAGCCAAGAGCGCCGAGCCACAGGGTGGTGAAGAGCATGAGGAGCATGTAGATGTTGCGGAGTCGGCCCAGCAACAGACAGGGTAAGACTGTGGCCACGATGATGATGATGCCGCCCATGGTGGGCACACCCTTCTTCTCCACGCCGTACGGGTCGATGCTGGCATCTCGCTGAGCTTCGTTGGCATTGTGCTTACGCATCCAACGGACGAAGTACTCGCCGAACCACATCGAGATGATGAGGCTCAGGACCAGCGTGAGGACTGCACGGAACGAGATGTAGTGCCACAGGTTGGCACCCGAGACTCCGTATTCGCCTAAATATCTGAACAGGTAGTATAGCATATCTTTTTTAGTTCATAGTTCATAGTCCATAGTTCATAGTTGAGGGCGTTTGTAACTCCCCTATAGGGCGTTGCTTCTTCCCCTATAGGGCGTTGCCTCTTCCCCTATAGGGCGTTGGCACTTCCTCCATAGGGCGTTTTCAGAGCCCGAATGCTTCGCGTATCACCTCATGGTCGTCGAAGTGATGCTTCACGCCCTTGATGATCTGATAGTCCTCGTGTCCCTTGCCGGCTACGAGGATGACGTCGCCCGGCTGAGCCATTGTGCAAGCGGTGCGGATGGCTTCTCGGCGGTCCACTATGCTGATGACGCTTCGCCGCTGCGATGCGTCGAGACCAGCCAGCATGTCGTTGATGATGTCCTGCGGCTCCTCGTTCCTGGGGTTGTCACTCGTGATGATGACGCGGTCGCTGTTCCTGACGGCTTCCTGAGCCATCAGGGGGCGCTTGCCCTTATCGCGGTTGCCGCCTGCGCCGCAAACCGTCCAGCACTGTCCTTTGCCCGCCAGCACTTCGTTGATTGTCGTGAGGACGTTGACGAGGGCATCGGGTGTGTGGGCGTAATCGACGATGGCCGTGACGCCTTCCTTCGAGCGGATAGCCTCGAAGCGACCGTTGACGGGCTTCTGCGCACTGAGCAGGACGAGTGCCTGTTGCGGCTCGACGCCCAGCATGACAGCTGCTCCATAGACTGCCAGAAGGTTGCTAACGTTGAAACGCCCCACGAACTGCACGCTGACGTCCATGCCGTCTATCTCCAGGTCCATGCCCTCGAAACTCTCCTCCATGATGCGGGCCTTGAAGTCGGCTGCAGAGTGGAGGGAGTAGGTCTTGACCTTCGCCTTACAGTTCTGCACCATGACCATGCCGTTGCGGTCGTCGGCATTGATGATGGCGAAAGCGTCGGCGGGCAAACTGTCGAAGAAGCCTTTCTTCGCGTCGCGATAGTTCTCGAACGTTCCGTGATAGTCCAGATGGTCGCGCGTCAGGTTGGTGAAGATGCCGCCGCTGAACGAGAGACCTCCGATGCGCTTCTGAGCGACACTGTGCGAGCTGACCTCCATGAAGGCGTAGGCACAGCCCTCGTCGGCCATCTGTCCGAGCAGACGGTTCAGCGTGATGGGGTCGGGAGTCGTCACCTCAGTAGGCACGGGCTCACCATCTATGTAGTTGCAGACGGTGCTGCACAGTCCGCACTTGTAGCCAAGCTGGCGGAAGATATTGTAGAGCACGGTGGCAATGGTCGTCTTGCCGTTCGTGCCGGTCACTCCGATGAGGTGCATGCGCTCGCTCGGGTCGCCGAAGAAGTGCGTGGCCAGCGTTCCGACCACATCCTCGGTGTTGGGATAGACCAGATACGTCACGCCGTCTTGCGTCGTGTCGGGCAACTGCTCGCACACCACAACACTCGCCCCCAGTTCGATTGCCCCAGCGATGAAGGTGTGGCCGTCAACCTGAGTGCCTCGCATGGCTACGAACACAGCGTCCTTCTTGATGCGACGACTGTCTATCTCGATGCCCGTCACTTCTCGGTCAATGCTACCCACCACTTGCTGTGGCTTGCAATCTTGTATGAGTTGTCTGAGGTTCATTTCCTTTATTATTTATTTAGGTGAGGCAGTTAATGTAATCGTTTTGCCCTTGACGGCATCGGAACCGGCCGGGATGTCTTGCCGCGTTATCTCTCCGCAGCCATTGATGCGGACGTGCAAGCCGCGCTGCTGCAATGCATAGACGGCATCCTTCACACCCATGCCTGTGACGTCCGGCACTTTCTTCAGCGGAACGGTGTCTGCATCGACCAGGTTGAGTTGCTTCTTCTGCAGGCCCATGCCTTCCACAATGGCTTCGGCACGACGCTTGCTGCCCTTCGTCACTTCAGGGACAAACACAGAGTTCGTGTCGGCTGCCGCTACTGCACTACGCATCGAGTCGCGCGACATGATGTACTGCGATATCTCGCTGAAAACGGGGCCGCACTGTCCGCCACCCGATGCAGGCAGGCCCCGCTTCCTGATGCAAACGATGCAACTGTACTTGGGGTCGTCGCTGGGGAAGTATCCACAGAAGCTGACCATATACTTGCGGCCGGCATAGGAGCCATTCTCGCTGAACTGCGCCGTTCCTGTCTTGCCGCTCACCTTGAAGAGCTTGCCGCCATTGCCGGCCTTCTTGCCGAGGCCGCCGCTCACAACATGCTCGAGGCAATACTGTATGTCACGAAGCGTGGAAGGTTTGCATATCCTTTCCTTGATGACTTCCGTCGGGAACTCGCGTATCACCATGCCGTCCTTCAGTTCAGCCTTCACGAAGCGTGGCTTCACCATCTTGCCGCCGTTGGCAATAGCGTTGTAGAACGTCAGGGTACTGATGGGCGGAAGCATGGTCACGTAACCTATACTCATCCATGGCAGATCAGGCTTGCTCCAGTAACGGCTCTTGTCCTTTGGATGCGGGACATACGGCTCGCCCTTGCCCACGAAGGGAAGATTCAAGGGAATGCCTACGCCCTCGCGATGCAAACCATCGACATAGGCGGACGGATTGTTGCAGTAAGCCTCATCGATGATGCTGCTTACGCCTATGTTACTGCTCTGCCCGAGGATGTCCTCCACCTTGAGTACACCATAGCCGCCACGGTTCCAGTTGTGATCCTTCATCTTGCGGCCATGCATGTTGACGATGCCCGGGGCGCAGTTCACCTCCTTGTTCAGGGTTATCTTCCCGTCCTCAAGAGCCACCATGATGCTGGCCGTCTTGAACGTCGAACCAGGCTCCCAGAGGTCGCTCACGGCATTGTTCTTCATCTCGTAGTACTCGCCGTCCTCGCCTCTGGTCAGGTTGACGATGGCCTTCACGTCGCCTGTCTTCACTTCCATCACAACGGCAACACCCACCTCACCGTTCACCAGCTCTTCCTTCAGCTTGCTGCGCAGTGTGCGGTCGGCAAAGTCCTGTATGTTGATGTCGATGGTGGTGAGCAAGTCATGCCCGTTCTCTGCCTGAGCATCTATGATGGGAACCCTCCTGTTGCGCACGGTGATGAAGTGCTTCGAGCCGGGCTTGCCACGAAGGATGCTGTCGAAGCTCAACTCCAAACCGCACTTGGGCTTGCTGCTTGTATCGTTGTAAAGTTCGCCTATCGTGCGGCTTGCCAATCCGCCATAGGGTTTGAGGCGGAGCAACATCTCGTCGGCATGGAAGCCGCTCTTGTACATGCTCTCCCTGAGGAGTGGCAAATCCTTACAAGCACGATACTGAACGTAGCTGGCCAGCTTGGGATAGATGCGCCAGGAGTACTTGCCGCGAGCCTTTCCCTGCAGCAGGCGCTGGCGGAACCATTGCTCGTCGCGGTCGGGGAAGATGCGGGCCAATCCCTTTGCAATACTGTCCAGGTCAACACGGAAAGCCGAGTCGCGGAAAGCCCTTGTCTTTGCCTCGATGCTCGAATCAGGGTCGTGCACGGCAAAGTCCATATAGAGAGCATACTTCGGCACAGTGCCAGAGAGAACTTGCCGGTCGCAGGAAAGAATGTTACCACGATTGGCAGGTATCTGGGCCGTCTTGCTGTTGCGTCCCACCTCTTTCCAATAATCACTCTCAGGCGGCAACATCGTATAGAGAGCCTTAGCCAGGATATACAATCCGGCCAGGAGCATCATCACGAAGATGAAGATGTAGCGTCTGGGGGCCTTATCTTTACCTGCTTGCTTCATTGTGGGCTTAGTCTTTCACGTTAATGATGAATGGTGCAACCTTGCTGGGAGTGAGCGTGCTGTCGCCTTGTTCGCGAAGTTTCTGCTCGAGTTGGCTTTGACGGCAGAGCAGCGTGAGTTCGCTGACGCGAGTGATGCTCCTGTATCGCCAGTCCTTGAGTTCCGCCTCGAGCTCTGTTTCCTTCATCATCTCCACCTGTGCCTGATAGCCGTTGGTGATGTAGAGGAATATGCCGGCCAGGATGAGGAGCAACATCTTCCACTGGCTCAGGAACCAACGGGGAGCAGCGTCCAGCATCTGACGGATGTTGGCGGCAGTCAGTTCATCGACTTCATCGTCGTCGCTGACAAGCGAGCGCATCAGCTTCTCCTTGTCACTGACTTGCTCCTTATCTTCCTGAACCTCAGGAGTTTCCTGCACGTCCTGAGCTTCCTGCTCCACTTCCTGGAGTTCCTCGAAGTTATCTATCTCTATCTCTGCCATAGGATTGTCCCTATTCCTTAATCTTTAATCCCTAATCTTTAATCCTTCCTCCTCGCCACACGGAGCTTTGCCGAACGGCTGCGAGGATTGCTTTCCTGCTCTTCATCGCTGGGGATGATGACGCTGCGATTGACTGCCTCGAGCGGTGCATTGCTGCGTCCGAAGAGGTCGGTCTCCACTTTTCCCTCTGCGTTGCCGGCCTTGACGATGTTCTTCACCATGCGGTCCTCGAGGGAATGATAGGTGAGGATGCTGAGCCTGCCTGCTGGCTTGAGCAGTTTTGTAGCTGCATCGAGCATCTGCCTCAGAGCAACCATCTCGCCATTGACCTCTATGCGGAGCGCCTGGAAGACACGTGCCAAGTCTTTCTTCTCGCGGTCGTACCCCATCAAAGGCTTGAGCACCTCCACCAACTCTGTTGTAGTGGTGATGGGTTTCTGCTGACGTGCCTTGACGATGGCTGCAGCGATGCGACGGCTGTTCTTCAGTTCGCCATAGAGATAGAGGATGTCGGAGAGCTGCTCTTCGCTGTACTCCTCCACTATCTTCTTCGCATTGAGACTGGCTTGGCGGTTCATCCTCATGTCGAGCGGAGCGTCGAAACGGAAGCTGAAGCCCCGTTCCTCCTCGTCGAAGTGATGGCTGCTTACGCCCAGATCTGCCAGTATGCCGTCCACCTGCTCGTGTCCGTAGTAGAGCATCCAGTTCTTGAGGAAGCGGAAGTTGCTGCGGATGAAGGTGAAGTTCGCTTCGCCTTCCATCTCTTTGGCATTCTGCAGGGCATCCTCGTCCTGGTCGAAGCTGTAGAGATGTCCTGTGCCCTGAAGGCGCCGGAGTATCTCCCTGCTGTGGCCGCCGCCACCGAATGTGAGGTCCACATATATGCCGCCGGGCTTGATGTCCAGTCCATCAACTGTCTCTTTCAACAGTACCGGCACATGATATTCCTCACACCTCGCGAACATTATAATATATTATTATATTATGTATTGTCGTCCTTCATCATCTCCTCCAAGATGCTACCCACCTTCTCGGGGTCGCTGAGCAGGCCTTCGGCAGCTTGCTTGCTCCAGATCTCGATGGTGTCGTCCACACCGATGAAGCGCACATCGCTCTTGATGCCTGCATGTTCCATGTAACGGCGAGGGATGAGCATACGCCCGCCGCTATCGAGCGTGATGTTCTCTGCATCGGCCGTGAACAGACGCATGCCTTCGCGCTGATGGCGGTTGAAGGGGTTGGTGTGGGCTCGGATACTGTCAACCTGAGCGTCCCACACACTCTTTGGGTAGAGCACAAGGCAGTTCACGAAGAGGTCGCGACGCAGCACCAGCCCTTCCTCCTCTTCCTTCTGCAGGATTTTACGGAAGACGCTGGGCACGAAAACGCGTCCTTTCTCGTCTGTCTTGGCATCTATGCTTCCTGTAAATCTCATCGATTTTAGGCTTTTATTGCAATTTCTGGTGCAAAGATACACAATTCCCCACAATTCCCCACACTTTCTTTAAACTTTTTTTTCTTAGCGACTTAGCATATCTTGTTGATAACCTGCCGACACGTCACCCTTTTGTTTTCGTAAAAGACCATAAATAAAGGACTTTCAGCACTCTACGATATATAAGAAAGTGCTGTTGAAAACTTTTTTATCCATATTACAAAATTGGTGGGGGAAAGTTTCATTTCGACAAAAATATATCACTTCCTTGCCATATTTACATTAAAACCCAAAAGTATTATGCGTGTTAACTTACATTAAATATTCTATGAGGACATTGCTGTTATGCTATTTTTTGTATCTCTGACATGCATCGAAGGCACTTCTGCTCGACAATAAAAAGAAAAACTTCGGTTTTCCTTTTGTATTGTACTCGCTTATTCGTACCTTTGTTACTCGAAAGAGCACTTTACACTTATTTATTATGTCATTTAAAAGAATCCTTTTCTTGCTTTTGTTTCTTTTGGCAAGAACAGCATATGCTGCTGATAAAGTTACGGACTTCATCCTTGATACAGTAGATAGCGGGGAGGGCTTCTGGCCTTGCCTCTTCTACGAACTGAACTACAATTCCGACATCTCTCTAGCGGAAAAGGCCAAGTGGTATGCTCTTGACGAGGACGAGAGCTATTGGCGCGAAGGCATCGGCCCGTTTAGCATCGACCAGAACAAGTTCCTCGTCACGCAATGGCAGAGCACCATACATCCTATCCTCATCCGACGCCATTTCACACTCACGGCAGAGGACCTGATGAAGATTGAGGTTGGCGTTGTCAATATGGTGTACAGCTACGACGAGAATCCTACGTTCTGGCTTAATGGCACGCGCATCACTTCTGTCACCGGCTGGAACGACGACAACTATGCCAACCTGCGCTTCTCGAACACCCGAAAGAAATTGCTGGTGGAGGGGGACAATGTGCTTTGTGTCTCCCTGCAACAAGGTGCTGGAGGCGGGCACATCGACTACGGACTATCCGTTACATACGACCCGACAAGCACAGCTATCAGTCCTCTTATTTCATCTCCCGAGGAGGATGGACGTGTCTATAACCTGCTCGGGCAGCAGATATCCGCAGAGGCAAAACATCAAGGTATCATTATCTCACAAGGTAAAAAGATTATTCGCAAATAACAATGTACATGAACAAAACCCTTTCCTTCCTGGCACTCATGCTTATTACCGCATGCTGCCAGGCACAGACCAGCGTCACTATTGTAGATTGCCCCGACCGCGAGCAGACCAATGCAAACTACACCAACTTCCGTGAACCCCTGCAGCAGGCGCCGCTCCTGAAGCTGCCCGTTGGCAAGGTACAGCCCAAAGGCTGGCTTCGCAAATACCTTGAGTTGCAGCGCGACGGACTGAACGGACAACTCGGCACCGTCAGTGCATGGCTCGACAAGAACAACAACCAATGGCTCTCCAATCAGGGCGACCACGGATGGGAAGAGGTGCCCTACTGGATCAGAGGCTACAGCAGTCTGGCCTTCATCCTGGACGATGCTGCTATGAAGAGCGAGGTGGACACATGGATCAATGCCGTGCTCAACAACCAAGCCTCCAACGGACGCCTCGGTCCCGACGGATATGACGGCTCAAGCCCCGACCTCTGGGCCAAGATGCCGATGCTCTGGGCATTGCAAACCTACTACGAAGCCACCGGAAAGGCTCGTGTGCTGACTGCCATGAACCGCCACTTCAAGTGGGAACTGAACATCGACGACAGCAAGTTCCTGAAAGGTCTTTGGCAGGAGAAGCGTGGCGGCGACAACCTCTGGAGCGTGCTCTGGCTCTATAACCGCAACGGCGACAAGACCATCTTGCCACTCATTGACAAGCTCCACCGCGCCACGTCCGACTGGACGATGCAGGGCGACCTGCCTAACTACCACGGCGTGAACGTGGCCCAAGGCTTCCGCGAACCTGCCACATATTATATGTACACAGGCGACCCCGATATGCTTGAGGCAACCTACCGCGCCCATAACGAGATGCGCAACCGCTTCGGACAGATGCCGGGCGGCATGTATGCTGCCGACGAGAACGCCCGCGCCGGATATTACGACCCACGCAATGGTGCCGAAACCTGTGCTATCGTAGAACAGATGGCAAGCGACGAGATTCTGATGGGCATCACAGGCGACATCTTCTGGGCTGACCATTGCGAGAACGTGGCCTTCAACTCCCTGCCTGCCGCACTTACGCCCGACATGCGAGCCTTGCGCTATATTACTTCGGCAAACATGGCCATCAGCGACGAGAAGAACCATGCGCCCAGCATCGACAATGCCTTGCGCGGCATGCTCAGCATGAGTCCCTTCAGCTCCCGCTGCTGTCAGCACAATCACGGCATGGGCTGGCCTTACTTCTCTGAGCACCTTGTGATGGCAAGTGCCGATGGTGGACTTGCCACGATGCTCTATGCAGCCAACGAGACGACGGCTCTGGTGGCCGACGGTGTTTCGCTCCGTATGGTAGAAGCCACTAACTATCCCTTCGACGAAACGATTACGCTGACGCTCCACCCCGAACGCGATGTCACTTTCCCCCTCTACCTGCGCATCCCGGCCTGGGCAGAAGGGGCATCTGTCAGCGTGAATGGTGAAGACCAAGCCATTGCAGAGGCTGCCGGACGCTATGTCCGCATCCAGCGCGAATGGCAGGAAGGCGATGTCGTCAGCCTGCGTCTGCCCATGACAGTTCGCTCCACCGTTTGGCAGCAGAACAAGTCGAGCGTCAGCGTCGATTATGGGCCGCTCACCCTCTCGCTCAAGATAGACGAGGAGTTCGAAGAGCACGACAGCCGCGACCCAGAGTTCGTGCAGGATGACTCGCACTGGCAGTCGGGCGTCGATGCCTCGCTGTGGCCCTGCTATGTGCTGCGGGCGAAGAGCGACTGGAACTATGGTCTTGTGGTCGATGAGCAGAACCTTCCCATCGAGTTCAGCGTCCAGCATAAGCCTTGGCCCGAGAATGACCAACCCTTCACCCTCGAAGGTGTGCCCTTGGAGTTCACGGCCGTCGGCCGTCAGATACCGTCGTGGAAGTTCGACGCTACAGGTATGACGGACTTCCTCCCCACCAAATATGCTGCACGCGCCACAGAGACAACGCCCATCACTCTTGTTCCGATGGGAGCTGCTCGCCTGCGTATCTCAGCCTTTCCCAGAGAAAAGGAATAGCCCTTCAGACGTATTCGAGTGTCAAAAGTCTGTCTGGGGAGAAGACGTGCTGTGCTGTCTGGAGCAAGTCGTCGGGTGTGAGGGCGTCGAGGCGCTCGAAGAGTTGTTCCTTTGTGAGCGTCTTGCCGTAATGAAGAAAACGTTTTGCCATGCCGATGGCTACGTTCTCGAAGTTGTCGTATGAGATGCCTATCTGGCCTTTCAGTTGCCGGCGTGCGGCATCGAGGGTGCGCTGCGACATGGGGCTTTGCGTGAGCTTGTCCAGTTCCCGAAGGACGAGTCGGCGGCAACGGGCGCGGTCTTTTGCGTCACAACCGTAATAGACCGACCAGAAGCCTGTGTCGGTATAGGCCACGCTGTTGCTTTCCACGGTATATACAAGGCCGTTCCGTTCGCGCAGGGCGAGGTTCAGGCGGCTCGACATGGCTGGTCCGCCCAGCATGTTGCTGAGGAAATAGAGGTTCAGGTGGCGGGGATCGGAGGCTGCGAAGGCTTGTGCTCCGACGACGACATGCGCCTGATGTGTGTCCTTCCTGCGGATGATGTGGTCAGACACCTCTACCTCTTTGGGCAAAAAGGGCTGTCGATGTTCGTCAAGACCTTGCCCTTTTGAGCCTAAAAGCACTACCTCTTTTTTCTCTGCCGCACGGAGCACCTGTTCTGGCTTTACGTTGCCCAGGACGTAGAGCACCATCCGATCTGGCCGGTAAAGCCTTCGCGTGAACTGTTGCATGTCGGCGGAGCGGAAGGTTCGGAGCGTGTCGGCGTCGCCCAAGATGTTGCGGCCCAGCGGATGCTCGGGGAAGAGGAGGCTCTCGAACTCGTCGTAGATGAGTTCCGAAGGCTGGTCCCTGTAGCTCTCTATCTCGTCGATGACGACTTCCACCTCGTGCGCCATTTCTTCGTCGGGATAGGTGCTGGAGAGGGTTATGTCGAGGAGCAGGTCGATGGCTCGGCCGACGTGCCCTTGCAGGCAAGTGCAGTAATAGACCGTCTCCTCCTTACCCGTGAAGGCATTGAGTTCTCCTCCCACGCTTTCCATGCAGGAGATGACCTGACGTGCCGAGCGTCGCCGGGTTCCCTTGAACGACATGTGCTCGGTGAAATGCGCCATGCCGCTCTCCTGAGGCAGTTCGTCGCGTGTGCCGGCATCGACTGCGAGACCGAGATAGACTGCATCCGTCCGGCCTGGAGCACAGACGATGCGTAGTCCCTGTGGAAGTGTGTAAGTGGTGAACATCTTGTGAAACGAGAAGGCGGGAAGCCTTTACTGCTCCCCGCCTTCCTCTTATAAATTTTTTGACTACAGGCTACAGACCACAGACTGTGTCCGTTGTCGGTTGACTGTTGTCGGTTGTCGGTTTAATTTAGTTCTTGAAGAAGTCCTTAACAGCCTCGTTGGGAACCATCTGCTCGTCGAAAGAGTAGGATCCCGTCTGAGGGTTCTTCACCATCTTGATAACCTTGGTGTATGAACGGCCATCGGTTTTACCCGTCTGGAGGGTAGCGACTGTTTTCTTTGCCATAGTTTCTGATATTTTTGACTACAGACAACAGACTACAGACTATAGAATGTCGGTTGTCCGTTGTCGCTTGTCCGTTGTCCGATTACTTAATTTCCTTGTGAACAGTCATCTTCTTCAAGATGGGGTTGTACTTCTTGAGCTCGAGGCGCTCGGGAGTATTCTTCCTGTTCTTAGTGGTGATGTAGCGAGATGTGCCTGGCAGACCGCTCTGCTTCATCTCTGTGCATTCCAGAATCACCTGGACTCTGTTGCCTTTAACTTTCTTTGCCATAGTTTCTGAATCTTTTGCGGTTAGCCGATTACACGAATTTCTTTCCAATCACAATAACCCTGAGCCACTGCATTCTTCAGAGCGGCGTCGAGTCCTACCTTATTGATATAGCGCAGACCGGAAGCGCTAATGTTCAGACTGATCCAGCAATCCTCTTCCACATAGTAGAACTTCTTGGTGAACAGATTCACGTCGAAAGTCCTCTTCGTGCGACGCTTGGAGTGTGACACGTTATTGCCAATCATGGCCTTCTTACCGGTAATTTGACAAATCTTAGACATTTCTAATCTTCTCTTTTTAGTCTATTCCAATAGACGACTTTTTCCAAACCGGCTGCAAAGGTACGACAATTTTTCATTCCACCAAGCATTTTCCGCCTTTTTTCTTATTTAATATGTGTTTTTGTTCCTTTTTTTCGTATCTTTGCATCAGTTTTAAACTAAAATACCATGCAAACGAAGTCTCTACTTTTATTATTATTGCTCCTCGCCCCTTGCTCCCTTGTGTGGGCCGAGGACTACACCGTCACATCGCCCGACGGAAACCTGAAGGCAACTGTTTCCCTAACGGACGGCAAACTCTCCTACTCCGTCAGCCGAGGCGACAGAGACATCGTCTCCGAGTCACCGCTCGGGCTGAAACTCTCCACCAGCAACCTCACGGAAAGCCTGGAACTGGTGGAAGTGGATTCCGGCACCGTTGATGACAGCTACACCCTGCCCGTCGGCAAGCGCAGCCAACTGCGCGACCACTGCAACACCCTCACACTTACCCTGAAGAGGAGCACTTGGAGGATGAATGTCCTGTTCCGCCTCTACGACGACGGCTTCGCTTTCCGATACCTTGTCCCCAGGTTTGGCGGACACACTTCCGCCGTACTTACCGACGAGGCGAGCCGCATTCGTGTGGCAAACATCAAGAGCACGACGGCCTGCCGCTTCTTGGGAAACTCGGGTGGCAACGACCCTAACTATCCCTACGAAGGGCACTATGCAAAGTACAACGACTGGCAGACGCTCATCACGACGGGCGATGCCCGATACAACTCCCCTACCCTCGTCTATAACGGCACCGACTATCTGCTCATCTCCGAAGCCGACTGCCGCAGGTTCTTCTGCACTTCGCTCACCAAAGCTGAGGAAACGGAAGGCGAGTTCTCATACAGCTGGACAGGTCAGACAAAGGATTATGCCGAGGACAAGACGCATCGCATCACTTGCACCCTGCCTACCCAAACGCCTTGGCGAATGGTGGTGTGCGGCTCGCCGAAGACTATCTTCGAGACCACAATGACCGAGAATCTCTGTCCACCTACCGAGATGACCGACCTGAGTTGGATTAAGCCAGGCGTCTCTGCTTGGTATTGGGGCGGCTCAGATGGTGGTAGAGGTGAGATCAGAGATGCTTACGGCGGACTCCGCGAAGGCGAGTGGGCTCACTGCGAACTGGCTGCCGACATGGGCTGGCCTTACTACCTCATCGATGCAGGCTGGAGCTCATCGTGGTTCCCTGATTTCGTCAACGATGCGAACGCGAAAGGCGTCGATTGCCTGCTCTGGCAGAATGCCAACCTGGGCGCCAGTCAGGACTTCTCGAACGATAAGATGGACGCTACCCTGAAGAGATGGCAAGGCTGGGGCATCAAGGGCATCAAGGTCGATTTCTGGGAAGACGATTCGAAGGAGACAATGGAGCGAATGGAGAACCTCTACAAGACCGCAGCAAAGTATCACATGCTCGTCAACCTCCACGGCTGCACACGTCCTTCTGGCCTGCGCCGCACCTATCCGCACATCATGACGCAGGAAGGCATCTATGGCGGCGAGCAACAGTTCTGGAACCCAAGGTTGAACTCAACCCAGCACCACCTCGACGTCCTCTTCACCCGCAATGTGGTCGGTGCGATGGACTTCACGCCTGGCGACTTCGCAACATGGCGAGGCAACATCATGACGCAACGGAGTCTGGGCCATCACCTCGCCCTGACTACCCTCTTCGAGAGCGGCATCGTACACATTGCCGAGGCACCGCAGAACCTGAAGTACTTCATCGGCAAGGACATCATGAAGCGTCTGCCAGCAGCCTGGGATGAGAGTCTGCTCCTGGAGGGCAACCCGACTTCCTACGCCACTGTGGCCAGAAGGAAAGGCAGCGATTGGTGGCTGTCGGGCATCAGCATCAACGAGCGCACCGCACGCCTGAAGCTCGACTTCCTCGACGAGGGAACGACCTACACGGCCTACATCTATCGTGATGGCTCTTGCCGCACCGACCTCAAGTTCGAGAAGAGGCAAGTGACGAAAGACAAGACCCTCAGCCTGAAGGAACTGAGCGAGGGCGGATTCCTCGTGCAGATATCTCCCGACGACAACCTCGCCGTGCCTTTGGACCGCACTACCTACGAGGCAGAAGCCACCGGCAACACCCTGACCGGCGACACAAGGAGGGAGACCTACAGCACGCTCCATGCTTCAGGAGGCGGCTACGTGGGCTACCTCGGCAACGGCGGCAAGATACAGTTCAACCGCATCAAGGCCACCCACGACGGCGAGTACATCCTTACCTTATATTATATGTCGCGAGACACACGCCCGGCCAAGCTCTTCGTCAACGGCGAACAGATTGGCGACACCATCATCTTCAAGGACAATGGCGACTGCACCAGCTCGTGGGATCCCGACGGCATGGGTTGGAAGATGTTCCCCATCACCCTGAAGAAAGGCTCTACGAATATTGTAACCATCCAGTCGTTAGACGACTCCTGGGCACCTAACTTCGACCGCATCACCATCCATCCTGTCCTCTCCGACGAAGAGGTGACAGCCATCGACCCTAAAGTCCTTAAGGACCCTAAGGACCTTAAAGACCCTAACTACTTCGCCCTCGACGGCCGCAAGCTGGCAGGCACTCCTGCGCAGGGCATTTACATTCACGACGGAAAGAAACTCTTGAAGCAATGAGACACACAACACTCCTGACATTCCTTGCCTGGGCTCTCTTCTGCTCGGCACAGACCGCCCAAGACGCCTGCACCAGCATCATGGTGGGCAAACAAGCATCGACCGACGGCTCGGTCATGCCCAGCCACACCTGCGACTCGTGGTATCGCACCTGGATGAGCATCGAGCCCGCCAAGGACTATCCGCGCGACACCATCATGAGCATCTACGAAGGCCTGATGCACACCGAGAACAGCGGCGACATGACGGGCGTCAAGGAACGCGGGACGATACCTCAGGCGCGTCACACCTACCGCTTCCTCAATACGGCCTACCCTTGCCTGAACGAGAAGCAACTGGGAATGGGCGAGACAACCATCAGCGGTCGCGACACCCTACAGAACAAAAAGGGACTCTTCATGATTGAGGAACTGCAACGCGTCGCCCTGCAACGCTGCTCCACAGCTCGCGAAGCCATACGCCTCATGGGCAGCCTCATCAAGCAATACGGCTACGGCGACAGCGGCGAATGCCTCACCATTGCCGACCAGAACGAGGTGTGGATCTTCGAAGTCTTTGGCGAAGGACCGAAGCAAATCGGTGGCGTATGGGCGGCACAACGCATCCCCGACGATGAGGTTGCCGTCAGCGCCAACATCTGCCGCATAGGCCGACTCGACCTCAACGACACGGACCATTTCATGGCTTCGGACAATGTCTTTAGCGTCGCCAAGCAACTGGGGCTGTGGGACGGCAAGGAGGAGTTCTCGTTCTGGAAAGCCTATTCAGGTGGTAACTATTTTAACGAGCCGAAGAACTACAGCGTGCGCGAACTTTTCATCATGCAGCAGCTGGCTCCCGATGCCAATTTTACCGATGAAATGGGCGAATTACCGCTCTCGGTGAAACCCAAAGAGAAGGTTTCCGTCGAGAGAGTCTCGAAGCTTTTGGGCTCTTATTACGAGGGAACGGACCTGAGCTTGTCGTGCAAAATAGACTCGCTGGCTAAGGATGGCAACGGAGTGAAACTGAAGGGCGGCAAGCCCTTGATAAGCAACCCTTGGATGCGGCCCGACGAGATACGCCGTTATGCCGGACTGCTGAACGACAGCACGATGGCCAACATACGCACCGTCAGCGTATCGTGGTGTGCCTACAGCACCATCATACAGCTGCGTTCGTGGATGCCCGACGACATAGGCGGCGTGGCCTGGATAGCGCTCGACAACCCCGGGCAGTCGCCTCGCTTCCCCATTTTCTCTGGAAACACAGAGCTGCCCATGATGCTTGGCGTGTGTGGTCAGCATCGGAAAAGAGACGATGCAGCACTCTGGCATTACCGCGAAGCGAACCGCATTTCTTCGATGAAATGGGGACAAACGCGCACTTCGCTGCAAAAAGCACAGCAGCATTTCCTCGACAAAGCGGCACGCGAACAGTCCTTCGTGGAGCAGACGTGGTGGAACACCGAGGAGAAGCAGCGGACTGCTTTCCTGAATGGCTACACGGCAGACTTCTTCAACGCCACCATCGGCAGCTGGGACGAGCTGGCACGCAAGTACTGGCGTCAGTTCTGGTCAGGCTTCTAAAGTACACGTTAAAAGTGAAAAGGTGAAAAGGTGAAAAAGAAATCCTTTTCATCTGTGCAACCCATGTTCAAATAAGGACGCGTCCCTATGAGGGGAGGGACACGTCCCTATGAGGGGAAGGACACGTCCTTATGAGGATAGGGACGCGTCCCTAAAATCCACGTGAGGATTTCATCAAATCCTCTGCAAGATTTCCCGAGTTTCGCAAGTGATTAGAAAACAAAAAGACTGACAACAGATAGCAGTCGCGGGACCATCTTACATCTTACTTCTTACTTCTTCTAAGGAGTGAAGGAGTTTTAACTTTTCATTTTTTATTTTCACTTTTAATTTTTAATTTATCACTTTCATTTTCCCCCATTTCATCGAGAAAAACAGCATTTTGGAAGAAAATAACAAATATTTTGGAAGATTTTAACAACTGGCTTTCCAAAAAATAGTCCTACTTTTGCAGCAGAAAAGATTGCGGAACATTTGGCGTCTTATGCAAAAAAACCATATCTTTGCATTAACATTATTAACTTTAAATACTACCACTATGAAGAAACTTCAACTCTTTTCTCTCTTGTTGATGCTGGCATGCTTCGTGCCTCAGGCAGCGCGTGCCGAGTACTACGGCATTCAGGTTGGCGGCGTACGCGTCACCTCCGACAACTGCGACAACATTACTGGCAGTAACATCTGGAGCTACGGTTATTCTCGAACCAAAGAATTCGTTCCGGAAGCTTCCCATGTTTCCTACGACCCCTCGACCAAGACGCTCACGCTGAACTATATTCAGATTGAGCGCACTGGCAGCGGCAATCGTGCCATCCTGAACGAGAGTTGCGACGGCTTGACCATCGTGTTTGAAGACACGAATTACCTCTCCGCACTAGCAGCCTCGCCTATCCGCCTCAATGCCAACACCACAATCAAATGTGCGAGTGGCAGATATGGCGACACTCAGAAAATCTATGGCGGCGTAGAAGATGCCATCACTGTCGGCAATGGTGCAACGCTGCTGATAGAAGACATTAGCATCTCTGTTTCTACAAATCGCGTCGAAAGTGAAAGCGGTGTCTTTGTGGGCAACACGGGAACAGAAAGGCTTATCATTAAAGATGCTGCCGTATGGGCACAAGGGATGCATGGTGTAAAGGACTTTGCAATGCTTGGCGTACAAAACGGCCATTTGTGGCTTAAAGGCGATAATGCCGCCGCCAAGAACTTGAAGGACTTCAGTATGGTAGGGAAGACAATGTACCTCACCGACACATTCTACAACGATGGCACACTGAACTTCCTTAACTCAAGCGACTACTCCGTGGCAAGAGAAGTCACGATAACCGACTACGTTGAAATCAACGAGACAAACTTCCCCGATGACATCTTCCGCAGCTATGTCAGCGAGGAGTTCGACAAGGACAATGACGGACGACTCACGTACCAAGGGGAAGCAAACTCAAATTACTTTAACAATATAATAGACGTGAGCAACAAAGGACTTACATCGCTCAAAGGCATCGAGCACTTCCCATATTTGGAGACACTCAAATGTGCCAACAACAATCTCACGTCATTGGATGTCTCGAAGCTCTCCCATCTTATGGAACTTGAATGCTACTGCAACCAACTGACAAGCCTCAACGTTACAAAAGAGAAGGAGTACTATGGACTGCAGAAGCTTGTATGCTATCAGAACAAACTGACCAGGCTCGACATTCCCCAAGGCGTCCACGATAAACTGGATTGCAGCTACAATCTGCTCACCTACATTGACTTCTCCAATTGCAGCTATTGGACAAATAAGATATACATCGATCATAACCGCATTGACGCGTTTATGACCGAGACATTGGAAAGCCTGCCCGACGTGACAGAAGGCACCAAAAGCGACGGTTACAGCATCACCATCAGCAGTGGCACAACAAACGACAACGTATGCACAGGCGAGCAGGCTGACATCGCAAGGAACAAAGGATGGGAAGTCTTCGTGGCAGGTCTCGACAGTGATGGCAATATCGTTTATAACATAGAGATAGGCGGCACGATAATTACTTCTGCCAACGCAGACGACCTGACCGTCTTGCCTAACGTCACGAAGAACTGCGATGACGGCTATGCCAGATACGAACCTGCAACACAGAAGCTCCATCTTAGCGGTGTGGATATTGTGAATGAAGAAGGCGACGGCATTAATTTCAATATAAAAGGATTGAAACCCACTATTGAGATCGGCCTAGACCCTGTCAACATTACGGCTAAAGGAGAAGGCATCTCATATGATTCCCGCAATGGAAGCAAAAATGGTTTGCTGACTATTACAAGTAAAGAAGACTATTGGTACAGCGAAAAGCTAAACGTCATTAGCACAGAAAATCATGCTTTTTACATAAAGGGAAGTCTCATCTTGCAGGGTGTGGCACGTATTGAAGCAAAGAGTCTCAGCAACACCTATCCCTTCGACCTTGATGGAACACTTTATGTCAAGAACGATGCAGAGCTTCGTATCAAGAGCAACGGTTATTATTCTTTAAGCGCAAATGCCCTCGTCCTGGAAGATGACAACATTGTCGTCACACATCCTGAAGCTACAATTCCCGAAGGAAGTGGCTCCCTGCGCGACGCTGAAGGCCATACTATCCGTGGCGAAGTCGTCATCGGCAAGCTGCGCGAGTACCAATACTATGTGGCAGACACAAGGATAAGCAATGCCAATCAGCATGATGTGCTTGGCAACGGAACGGTTGTCTTCCAAGAGCCTGCCTATGATGGCGGCCCTGGCACGCTCTTACTCACGAATGCCAACATCGAGGCAGGCTCTGAAGCAGGCATCAATGCAGGCAAGACCCTCTATATCAAGCTCGAAGGCGAGAACACCATCAACAGCACGACATACGGCATTGCCTCCAAATATTGCTACATCCAAGGTCCTGGCTCGCTCTATGTCAACGGAAAATATGGCATCGATGCTCATCTGTCGAAACTCTTCATCAGTGACGACGCAAAGGTGACGGCCGAGGGTTCAACGCAATATGCCATCAATGGACAGGAGACAACCATCAGTGGCGAGAATACTGTCGTAAGGATGAAGTGCGGCCCTGATGCCCGCGGCACCTTCAAAGCATCGACCAGCCTCACCCTCAACGATGGCCTCAAGATAGACACGCCCGAAGGCGCCCAGTATGTCGACGGCGAGATAAAGGATGCCGACGGCAACGTCATCAAGGACGAATGGGTAACCATTCAGTACACCGAGGACTATGGCATTACTGTCGCTGGCATAAAGGTCACCAACCATAACAATGAAGATGTGCTGGGCGACGGCACCGTAAGCTACGACCCCGAGACACTGACCCTGACACTCACCGATGCCAGCATCGACGGCGGTGACGGCAGCGGCATCGAGGCTGAGCAGGAACTCCACATCAAGTTCGAGGGCACCAACACAATCACCTGCACAAGGTCGCTGAATGGCACAAGCAAAGGCATCTGGTTCAAGGGCAAAGGCTTCATCGAAGGCCCTGGCTCGCTCTCCATCACTGCCATGTACGGCATCTATGCTATAGGGAATAATCAGCCCAAACCGCTGCAGATTCTTGATGGCGCACAGGTTTCGGCCGAGGGAGACTTGATTGGCATCATGGCAGGCATCACAACCATCAGCGGCGAAGAGACCATCGTGAACGCCAAGGGCGGCGATGGTTCGTTCGGATGCACAGCTCTTAACCTGAACGACCAGCTCGAGATAACTCAGCCTGCAGGCGCTTCGTTCGTCCTGAGCAAATTCGCCATCTGCGTAGGCCGCCGCAATACCATCGTAACATCTTGGGTAACAATCCAGAAGGTGGACCGCTACAACCTCTACGTCAAAGGCACACAGGTGACCAGCCTCAACGAGGAGGATGTGCTGGGCAACGGCACCGTCAGCTTCGACCCGCAAACAAGCACGCTGACGCTCATGAATGCTGAAATCGCTCCGACAGGAGCCCCCGGCATCCAATCGTCCATCCCCAACCTGAATGTAATGCTGGTAGGTGGAAACTTCATTAACATCAGCGACGACAAAGAAGGCATCGTCCTGCAGAAGAGTTCCGGAGACGAAGCATCTGAAGTTGTCTTCTATGGTGGCGGCACCCTCAATATCAATACTAACGGTACAGCACTCCAGACACAAGCAGACATCGCCTTCACCGACGGCGTGAACGTCTCGGCAGAGAGCACTGCAGGGGCTGGCATCAAAGGTGTTGAGGCATCTGGTATGTTGCCATCGCTGACGATATCGGGCGAAACAACCACATTGAAGGCTAAGGGTGCCGACGAAGGTTCCGTGGTAGCCTTCAGAGCCTTGAATATGACGGACAACATCACAATTGTTGAGCCTGCGGGAGCCACCTTCACCAACAATGTCGGCATCGTAGTGGAAGGCGCATTAGTTACCAACCAATGGGTAACCATCATGAAGGAGAACCGCTACTACATCTATGTGGCAGGCACGCAAGTGACCAACGTCAACCAGGATGATGTGCTTGGCGACGGCACCGTAAGTTTCGATCCAGAGACAAGCACGCTAACGCTTAACAACGCCAACATCGAGTGCGAGGCTACATACGCAATCGGTGCAGAAGACTTTGGACCTCTTACCATTAAACTTATTGGCGAGAATTATGCCGTTACTTCATTATGGTTTGGTGTTCGTGTCAATGAGGCAACCATCGAAGGTCCTGGATCGCTCGTCACCAAAGCAGAAACCGGTATCTCCTCTTTTAATGGTCTCACCATTTCTAATGGTGCGAAAGTCTCGGCAGAAGGCACACGCATGAACGGTATATTTGGAGACCTCACCGTCAAAGGCGAAGAGACCATCGTACAGATGAAAGGCGTTGAATGCGGCTTCAAAGGCAATAGCCTCACGCTTGAAGACGACCTCATCATCGGTCTGCCTACTGGAGCTTACTTCAGCGAGCCCTACATCGTGAACCTCGACGGCGCACGCATCACAGACGAGTGGATCATCATCGCCAGCGAGGACTATATCACGGGCATCAATGACCTTAAAGACTCTAAGAACCTTAACGACTCTACCTATAATCTGGCTGGCCAGAGGGTAGGTAGCGGCTACAAGGGCATCGTCATCGAGGGCGGCAAGAAACTGTTGAAGAAGTAGCTTTAATAACGGTTAAAGGTTAAAGGTTAACGGTTAAAGACAAATCCGTGTTCGGAAAAGGACGCGTCCCTATGAGGAGAGGGACACGTCCCTTAAATCGACGTGAGGATTTGGCAAAATCGACGTGAGGATTTCATCAAATCCACTGCAGGATTTGGGCAAATCCTTTGCAGGCACTAAAACACATCTAACAACTAAAAACAATGAAAAGAAGTATCAGCATCATCGCGTTTTTGTTCACCGTAATCACCATCTACGGACAGTCGAACCACTACTTGACTAAGGAGGAAGCTCCCCTGGACACTACCTTCATCGGTCCCCCACCAGCATTCGGCTCGCTGCTCTTCGAACAGGACTTCCACATGTATCAGTACGGCAAGACGCTCCGCGACACACCACGCGGCAAGCAAGCCGTCAAGGACGCCAACACCTCGACCGACAACATCCTGGACGTCTTCTCCGAAGCCTTCGGCATGAAACTCTCGAAGGAAGACACGCCGGAAATCTATAACCTCATCAACCGCATGAAGGAAGATGCAGGAAGCTACGCCACACGCTGCACGAAGAACCTCTACAAGCGCACACGTCCCTACGCCCTCTACAACGAGCCCACACCCGTGCCCGAAGCAGAGGAGCACCTGCGCCACAATGGCAGCTACGTATCAGGTCACAGCGCAACAGGTGTCGCCGTCTCGATGGTGCTGGCCTGCATCAATCCCGAACGCCAGAACCAGCTCTACAAGCGCGGCCTCGACTTTGGCGAAAGCCGCTGGATAGTAGGCTTCCACCACTACAGCGACGTCAAGGCCGGCCAGATGGTAGGTGCACTCGTCCTGCCCGCCCTGATGAACAACAAAGACTTCATGGACCAGCTTGCCAAAGCAAAGAAAGAATTCGAGAAACTGAAGAAGGGAAAGTAAATCCAGCCTGCCAGACAGAAATAATTAGGGGAGCCACATCAGCTCCCCTAATCTTTTTTATAACTCATAGACGGTAATGCCGTCAGCCTTCAGACGTGAACGCAACTTAGAAACTAAGACGCGAACCGTCATCTCATATCGACGCTGTATCTTGTCCTTTGAGCGTTTGTTGCTGTACATCTTCTTGTCTGCCCAGCTTGCATAGTTCTTGTATTCGCCACCATCTTCAAAGAAAGCGTCGAAATACTCCTGGTGCTTGCGATGCTCTGTCTTCGAAACGAGAGGCAATGCATTAACCTTACCAGAATGAACACCCATAAAAAGGAATGCATATACAGCATTCTTCAGACACTGCTCCTTTACGTCTGCTCTGTCGCGGCCTTCGCCGGAGACACGGACAGTCTGACTGCCATCCAACTCGGATGCAATACCCGTGATATACATATCAACCTCGCGGGACACATACTGAGCACTGACGCTTACCGGTAAAAGGAACAGCAATGAGATGAGCAGGAGAGCCTGCTTTCTTACTGATTTATTCATAGTCTTTACCACCATCTGTTAATAACTTGTGTTCTATAAACCACCTGAGGACGGCTCTTGGCGTATGCCACAGCAACATCGCGACATGCGTTGATGCGAGCCTTCTCTAGTGTTGCAGCAGTATTGATGCGAGCCTTTTCCAAAGCAACAGCATCCTTGTACTTCTGGTCTGTGACATTCTGCACACGAGCCTCAATCTTCTTCATCAGAGCCTGAGCCTGTGGATAGCACTTGGCGCTCGTGTCGATTGTAGAAAGGATAGCCATAGCCTCTTCAGCAGCAGGACCAGGATTAGGATCGGCACTCCACACAGCCTGTGCTTCAGCCAGAACCTGAGCGGCATCATGGTTGATGTGCTCCTGATAAACCTGATTCATCAAAGACACTGCTTGAGGATAGCAAGCACATTCCTGAGGGATAGCAGACAGTTCATACAGAGCCTCCTCCCATTCCTGAGCTGTAATCAGGCTCTTTGCCTTCTGAATGATGGCAGGACCATTCTTGTCGTAATAGTTTATGATGTTCTGCTTGGACTCAGCAATGAGGTTCTTCAGTTCAGGTGTAGCCTTAATGTTCCTGAAACCGGCAAGCATTGCCGCCTGCTCTGTCTGTCCAGAACCCTTCACCTCCTGTACGCAAGAACCAAAGCATGTGCCCGACTCTGCATCACCCACAGCAATGGACACCTGCATGTTCTGGCCGATGCGTGGAGGTGCTCCGCCCGTCATGTAACGGTCTAAGAGATTTACCCTCACTGCCAAGATGAAACGGCCTCCATAGCCACTCTCCATGCCCATCTGTGAGATAAGGGAACGCAGGCGGTTCTCTATTACAGACGCGTTGTTGCGGTCAACACCTCCCGTAGTGGCTGACACATAGGGAGTGAGTTGTATCTGGCCGTAACTGCTTATCGCCGCTACACTTACCAGAGCCAGTAATAACAATATGCGTTTCATAATCATATACACATTCGTTTATTTTGTGTTATTTAACTCTCACCTACAATTATAGCTAGAGCACCGACGCTTTGCTTCTTCACACTAATGTTCACACCTACACCGCTGAACTTGTTCTGAAGTTGCTCACTAATATCTTCAAGCTTAGAGCCATTCTCTATACGCACACGATACTCCTGCAATCGCGCATTATCGCGCTTGTTGTTGCTGACACCATTTTTGGCAATTCCCTTTAGGACATCACGGAAATAGAACTTCATATTCTGACCTTCTATTTGATCTGTGTTGAAGTTCATGCCACTGTTAGCAAGTAGAATTGTTACCTTAACCTCGCGACCATACTTAAGTGTCTTCTCGAAACTCTCCTTGAGTTTGTTGCTGAAGTCTGCCATGTGGCTTTCGATGACTCTTCTCAGGTCTCCCTTCAGACCTTCGGCAGAGAGGGTTCCCGGTTCATCGATAGCAGCAATATCATCATTGGTATAATAATCTTTTGCTATCAATTGAACAGAATACTGAGAAGAACCCAATACCTGTTTCACGAGTTTCCAATTTACCTCAATCTTAATGTCCGGGATTACACGTTCTGCAGCATCATCAAGATCAATACCAAACTCGTCTGCCAAAGCTGCATCTTCATCCAAACCAGTAAGAGACTGCTTCAAGTCCTCACACTTAAACCCGATAGCTGTAAGTGTTGCCGACGTAGTGGAAAGCGCAGTAGAGATTTCCGTATTGTCAATGTTTTCGTTATCAAAAGCTTTCTGATAATCAGGGTTCCATCTGGAGCGGCCATTGGTAGAGACATTTTCCCCATAATTATGTTCCTTCATCCATGCTTCAGAAGGGAACAACATTAATGTTGGCATCTGAGCCATCGCAGTGATGCCAATGATACCTGCGACGATTGTTGATGTTATTCTTTTCATTTCTTACGCTTAAATAAATTATTGCATCATCATGTCAAACACATTCGTCAGTACGCCATCTGCTTCGAGACGCTTTCTCAGACTGTTGAGGTTTACTTTGACAGTAATGCCCACCTTGTATTCCTTGCCTGAGAGCTTAATCTCTTCGTGGAAACCTTTGTTCGTTTCCTGGATGTACTGCAAGTACTCTTTGCGTCCGAAGAAGCGGTCGAAGTATTCCTTTTGAGCATCATAAGGAGTGGTACCCATCAGCTCAGGAATTCTTCCCTGTGTGTCTGTCTGTTCAAGGCCTTTGAAAAGGATGCCGTGAATGGCATTGCGCTTACCTATATCTGCAGTCAGCAGTCCCTTCTTTCCGTAGCTGTAAACCTTGAAGATTACATAGTTATTGTCGCGAGAGACAGGACAATCCTCACGAGTCAGTTCATAATCAAAGGAGATTTCCTCCTTGTCTTTGTCTTTGGCAGAAGCCGTAGTGGCCACAAGCATCATTGCAGCCACTGCAAACAGGTATTTAAAAACTTTCATAGTATTAAAATATATGTATTACACTATTTTATTTCTTCTTCTTGCTGCCGCCGAATCTTACATAAGAGCAGCCCTTTGCCTTACCGTTGAGCAGCGTGTACTGAAGGTTAGCATTGCTATCTTCTGCAGCAGCCATATTAGCTTCAACGTCGTCAGCATCTGTGTTATTGTTCCAGAGTCCACCCTTAGCAACGGAAAGGTCGCCACTGGGAACCAACTTGCCTTCTGCATCGAGCTTAAGAGCAACAAACTTGGAATCCTTTGTCACGCCGTCCTGAGTACCCAACTTAACGTAGAGTTCGCCCTTATCGTTGGTATAGAGTCTTTCAACGGGAGCAAAAGCATCATACTTCTGAGCCAGACGGTTGACATTCTTGTTGAGCACCTTTCTGCTCTGACGGGAAATGATTTTCTCTACATTCAGTTTCTCACCGCCTACCTCTGTGACAAGGCTGTTAGTGCCCTTGGTTGAGCAGATGTATTCCAATTGGAACTCTTCTACAGGAGCGCCGGCAAATGCTTCGGGATTGTTGAAGTATTTCTCAGTGAATGCTTCTCCGCCCATCCACTTCAGCTTGTACAGATATGATCTGCCTACCACTGAGTTAACCTTAACATTCTCCTCCAGTGTCTGCTTCAAGGTCTCGGTTGTAGAGTTGATTGTGCTCTGGAGGGTTTCCTTCAATGGGCCAGGAACCTTGGCCAGCTTGTCGTACAGAGGAGTCAGCTTGTCATCTATCATCCATTGAATCTGTTCGGAAGGTGTGGCAAAGTCAAAGCGTGTTACCAGAACATAGCTTGCATCGATCAGTTGGCTTGCCAATTCCAATGCAGCGGCTGAATTGTCCTTCTGTGCTTCCTTATTGGCAGCTTTCTCGTCCTCTGAGAGTGACAGCAAACCGTACTTGATAATGTTTGTATAGTTCTTGTCGATTTCCAGCTTTGAGTAATCTGTGCTGTCGGGATTGTTGAACCACTTAGCAACGATGGCCTTGCCTGCTCCTATCTGGTTGAGGAACTTCAATGCCTGGGCCGCATACTTCTCATCATCGCTGGCAGCCTTTTTCTCTGTGCCGTTGATAGCCTTGATGGCAGCTATCTCTTCTGCAGTAACCTCTGGCAGATCGTCAGAATCCATATAACGGCTGCCCGCATTGAAAGCATTGTACTTTCTGTAAACGTGCTCGTAATCCAAAGTGTCGAACACACTGGTCATCACCTCTATCTCCTCCTCGAAGTTTCCTGTAGATGAAGATGGAGCATCCAAACGGATACTGTAGATAGAACCACGCACGTAGTCAGGCATCTTAAATCCTTGTGCATTCACACTGACAGCAACTGCCATCAATAACCCTAAGGCTAAAATCTGTTTTTTCATTTTGTTTGGTTAATTATTATTATTAATAAAAATGGTTAATATTTTCTAACATAAACCGTTAATTTTTTATCAACATGCCCACAAAGTTATACAATTTTTCACATTTAATAAGACTTGTGTAGTTAAATTATGTTAAAAGGATAGTTGTGCCTTAAACCTATACTCATTTTGCTTCCTTATCAAATATATAATGTATAGGGAAAGGGCACAAAGTGTCAACTGCGGCCAGGTTTTGTTCTATTTTATTTATTGTTGCCCGCTAAATACAGTCATAACAACGCTTTTGCCCCGATGGGGCGAGTGTGAACCAAACACAAACTACCCAGGGCGAGTGCCCTGGGCTGACAGCATATGCCCCGTCGGGGCGTCCTATCACCCTGACTGCTTAATGGGATGAGTGGAGGGATTCTGGCTCAGTCAAGCTCGAGGATGGTCTTGCCATCGGGGGTGAGGAGTGTGCGCTTGTGCTGGGTGAATGTCGGGGAGGTGATGGCCCATTCGGGTTTGGAGAGGGAGTCGGGAAGGAGGATTGATGCTGCGTCGCACAGGGTATAGAAGACGTTGTCGGTGTTCGTTGGGCGGTCTTTGGCGGCGAGTATGCATTGTTCCTTTTCGGGGTTCTGCTCTATCCACGTCTGGCTCCTCCAGATGATGAGGGGCACATGATATTCGCTCCGCATCGGTTGCATGGAGACGGAGCGCCGTTCGTCGCCTGGGTTCACATTCTCTCCGTGGTCGGAGGCGAAGAGCATCAGGGAGGTCATGCCTTCCTTGTCGATGGCATTGATGACGCCATCCACGACGCGATCCGTATAGCGGAGGGTGCAGTCGTAGGCGTTGTAGTAGAGGCTGTCGGACTGTACGCTTGGCCCGTAATAAGGGTTGGGCGTGAAGAGGTTGTCCTGCTCTTCGAAGTTATAGAAGTAACAATGGTTGCCCAGTCCCTGCACGATGAAGAAGGTCTTGGGATAGATGTTTGTCAGGGAGTCCACCTTGGCGGGGATGTCTATATCCTTGCCCACGCTGATCACCTCGTCGGCCGACGTGGTGAGGTAGGTGTCGTATTCCAGGTGGTTGGTGCAGACCAGAACGAAGGTCTTGAAGCCGCATGCCCCAAAGACTTGCAGGCTGTTGACGCCGGAATAGCTCCGGAAGAAGTCGTCGGTCGTGGCGTCGGTCATCAGCATTGGTGCTGCCAGCAATGTCAAGGTGGCATTGGTCATGTAGTCGGTGAAGAGGGTGAGGTTGTCGCGACCATCCATGAGCGGAGTGGTGGGACGGTTATATCCGGCAAGCGACAGGTGGTCATAGACGACGCTTTCACCTATGAACAGGACGTACGCCTCGCGCTCCCCGGGATTGAGCTGCTGGCAGTCGGGCGTGATGTGGGGACCGGAAGCAGTCGCTGCTATCTTCTGGTTTATGGCATAGCCTCGGTAGTATTGCAGCGGCAGGTTGAAGGGCGGCAGGTCCATCAGTTTTGTCTCCCACGTAAGGGCCAGGAACAGCACCAGCAATGCGCCCGAGGCGGCAAACGTCTTGTAGCCAAGCGGACGACTCGTGCGCTTTGCCCACAAGGCCACGAGCCACAGGACGACGATGGGCACGTCGCACAGGATAGCCAAGAAGTTATTGGAGATGAAGCTGCCACTTTCCGTCGTATTCGTGATGAACATCGAGACGACATTCATCGCCTTCATGTAGTGACGGTACACCACAACCACGAAAGTCTCGTTGCCGGAGAGCCACATCAGGGGAATGCTCAGCAGGACGAAGAGCCAATAGGGACGCATCGCTGTCAGGAAGAACGACAGCACGGCGCTGGACAATGCTACGAGCAGCAGATTGGCATAAGGCTCATTCCCATACAGCAAGGCACGGTAGATGGCTGCTGCACAGAACATCAGGAACAGCGAGAGGAAGCAGAGCAGATTCCTCCCTCCAGCAGCCTTCTGTGTCTGCGGACACTTCGTCTTCGCATCGTATCGCATTGTGGCAGTTATGTACTTCTCCCGTGCAAAGATAGTACATTTGTGTGATGCTACCAAACATTTTGTATATTTTCTTCACTTTGCAGTCAGGAGGAAACGTCCCAACGGGGATATTCTTTGTCTAAGGAGTGAAGGAGTTTTAACTTTTCATTTTTAATTTTTCACTTTTCATTTTTAATTTTTAATATTTAATTTTCCCCCATTTCATCGAAAGAAACAGCATTTTGGAAGAAAATAACAAATATTTTGGAAGATTTTAACAACTGGCTTTCCTGGAAATAGTCCTACTTTTGCAGCAGAAAACAATCAAAACCCCACATCATGTCCAACACAGAAAAGCAAAAAGCAGCCCACGAGCTTGCGGCAGACTATATGAGTTTCCTGTCGCAGCAGGAAGCCGTGATGGACAGAATGCTCGACCGCAAGTGGAAGGAGATAGAGCCCAGGCTGGAGCAGATAATAGACAAAAAGGTTGCAGAACATTTGGCGTCTTAAGCAAAAAAACATATCTTTGCATTAACATTATTAACTTTTTAAATACTACCATTATGAAGAAACTTCAACTCTTTTCTCTCTTGTTGATGCTGGCATGCTTCGTGCCTCAGGCAGCAATGTCAGCCGACTACTACGGCATCAAGGTTGGCGGCGTGAGCGTCAACTCCGACAACTATTCCAACGTCACCGGCTCGAACATCGGCATCTACAAAAGCGGTCTGCCCTCCTATGTCCGCTACAATTCGAGCACAAAGACTCTCACGGTCTGCAACATCAAGATAGAGCGCACAGGTAGCAACAATCGTGCCATCCTGAACGAGAGCTGCAGCGGACTGACCATCCACTTCGTGGGCCGCAGCCTTCTGAAGGCAGACGATTCGTCGCCCGTACGACTCAATGCCAACACCACCATCACGAGCGAGCCCCTCGCAGGCAGCGACAACCAGGTCATCATCCAGGGCAAGGACGAGGATGCCCTCACCATAGGCAGCGGAGCTACGCTCACCTTCCAGGGCTCAAAGGACTGCACCTTCTTCCTCTATGCCTCGAATAGCGACGGACTGACTGGCAATACCGGAAACGAACAATTGCACATCAGCAGCTCCAGCGTCTCCATCAAAGGCACAAATGGTCTCACCTCGCTCGCCAAACTCAACGTGAAAAGCAGCTACGTCTACATTGACGGTACGGTTTCGAAACTGAGCTCCTTCTCCATGAACAGCGACATGATGTGCACGAACGGTGCAAAATTTATGTCCACATTGGGCACATTCCTCAACACATCGACTGGCAGTAAGGCCACCAGCATTCGCCTGGAGACCTTCACGCCAATCAACGAGACAAACTTCCCCGATGCCGCCTTCCGCTCCTATGTCACATCGAAACACGACAAGAACAGCGACGGCGTCCTCGGCTACAGCGAAGCCTTGGGCGTGACAAGCATCGACATCTCCGGCATCGGACTGAGCGACCTCACCGGCATCGGACGATTCACCAGACTGCAGTCCCTCGACTGCTCCAACAATCCCCTCCAGACCCTCAGACTCTCCTTCTGTCCCACCATCGCCACGCTCAATTGCTCCGAATGCCAGCTCACCAGCCTCAATCTCGCTGGGGCCACTAACCTCCAGAACCTCGACTGCTCAAAGAACAGCCTCACCATCATCAACTTCAAGAACACGCCTGCCATTAAGTACGTTGACATGAGGAACAACATGATCGACGACAACATGATCAGTACGCTCAATTCCCTGCCAGGCAGGGACTACACCGACCGCGGAGAGATATACATCAACGGCGGCGTGAACACAATGCCCGACAACATCTGCGACAGCTGGACGGCAAGCTCTGTGTCATACGTTGGCTGGAACTACCACATCGCTCCCTGCGATAACACTACCGGAGCACAGCTCCTTAACGTCAGGATAGGCAATGAGGAGGTCACTTCGTACAACAAAAAAGACCTTAGCTATCTGTCTAGTGTGACGAAGAATACTGAGAATGGTTACACCCGCTACGATGCCATCAGCCAGACGCTCACCCTCAGCGGCGTGGACATCATTGCACCCGAAGGCGAATGCGGCATCAAGTTCTACAACATGGGACGCACGTGCAACATCGAGTTCGGCGCCGACCCCGTAAATATCATTACTGTCAATAAGAACGGCATCGATACAGACTTCGAGACAAACATAAAGGTCAACGGCAAAGTCAAGATTGAAAGCGGACTAAATGCCATCGGAATCTACAAGGGCAGCATCCAGGGAACAGGCTCGCTCGAATGCATGGGAAACATCAGCGGCATCATCTACTCTTACGGCCTCACCATCAGCGGCAGTCCGAAAATAACGGCTGAAGGCATCATGCAATACGGTATCAGGGGCAACACGGAAGTCCACGGCGAGAATACCTTCATCGCAATGAAGGGAGCACAAGGTGCATTCAAGGCTTCCAAGCTTACACTCAACGACGGACTCTTCATCGGCTATCCCGAGAACGCCTACCTCAAGGACTACGCCAACGGCATCGTGGACGCCAGCGGACAGACCATCAAGGACGAATGGGTCGTCATCAGCAGCAAGGATGCCCAGTCCATCATCGACGGCATTAAGGACATTAGGGACTCTAAGGGCCTTAACGACCTTAAGGACTCTACCTATAATCTGGCCGGCCAGAAGGTGGGCAAGGACTACAAGGGCATCGTCATCCAAGGCGGCAAGAAGTATCTGAGAAAGTAACACCTTAAATAATACCATATAAAATACGAAGATTATGAAGAACGTTCATTTCTTTTCCCTTTTGCTGTTGATGCTGGCATGCTTCGTGCCTCAGGCAGCGCGTGCCGAATACTACGGCCTGAAGGTTGGCGGCGTGAGCGTTACGTCCGACAACTGCTCGAACATCACCGGCTCGAACATCAAGGCGAGGGACTCATCGCTCCCCTTCTCAGTGGTTTATAATGCCTCGACCAAGACGCTGACGCTCGACAATATCAGGATTGAACGCACGGGCAGCTATAACCGCGCCATACTCAATGAGAACTGCGACGGACTGCTGATTGTCATAAAAAGCCACTGCGTACTTTATGCTGATGACTCCTCGCCCGTAAGGCTCAACAAGAATACCACCATAAGGTCAACAATGGAAGATGGTAAATATGTTGGATATCTGGATATTTTGGGAACCTATGAGGATGGGTTGACCGTTGGCAATGGTGCCACATTGACTCTCGACGGGGTCTGGGGCGACATAGCCGCTTTAAGAAGCAGTGGATTGGAAGGCGCCACGGGAAATGAAAAGGTGATAATAAAAAACAATTCTATTGTAGCATTCCCTTTTTATTCATACGATGGCAATTTATCAATTAAAGATATAGCATCACTCGACATACGAGGATCATATGTAACATTTGTCCCAACCAGCGGTTTGAAATCGATAACATATTCCGACTGTATGCAATTTAAGGGTTTTTATGCGCCGTATATAAGTATCGATGCAACGACTTTCCCCGATGAAAAGCTTCGCGAATACATCCTGAGTACTGACTATAACTACGAAGGAAAAGGCGTACTTATTCATCTTCCTCAACAAGGCTGGGGATCTTTTCCAATAAAAAAGAAAATACCATAGAAGGCGCCAAATCGATAAGCGCAATCAACAGGGACATTTCCAACGCAAAAGGTCTGGAACTGTTTGTAAATCTGACGGATTTGGATGTCTACGAAAACAATCTGTCTGCGCTCAACGTGACTCCATTCAAATCGTTGCTTACTTTGAATTGCGGAAATAATAAGTTGTCGGCACTCAATCTGACAAACAATACAGAGCTGACGCAATTAAACTGCAGCGATAATCAACTGACATCGTTGAACCTGTCGAACAACAAAAAACTGACAAAATTGTATTGCTTAGACAACCAACTGACATCGTTGAACCTGTCGAACAATACAGAATTGACAGAATTGCAGTGCAATGACAACCAACTGACAACCCTTAATCTGGCGAATCAGACAAAGTTGACAGGTCTTGATTGTGGGAATAACCAGCTCACTTCGCTCACACTGGCATGCAGCGATTCACTGACAGGCCTAAGATGCGGTGGAAATAAACTGACATCGTTGAATCTTTCCGAATACAAGAAATTAAACACATTGTATTGCGGCACAAACCGACTCACATCGCTGACGCTTCCGAAGGGAGATGCCCTGGGCGAAGTATATTGCTCTGATAACAAACTGACGACGCTCGACGTTTCGGGCAATACGGTGCTGACAGATTTGCAATGCCGGAATAACTTACTGACTTCGCTCAACGTGAAGAATTGCGGAAAGCTCAATGCTCTGTATTGTCAGCAAAATAAACTGAGCGAATTAGACCTGACCGACAACACAGCAATGACATGGCTCGACTGCAGCAGTAATGTCCTGACCGCACTCAATGTCTCAAAGAATAGGGATCTGAAAAGAATCAATGCCTCGTACAACAAACTGGAAACCTTGGATTTGACGTGGAACAATAAAACCGATGACGGGGTAATTATTGTTGGAAATAAGATAAAAGGCGAAGGCCTCGACAACCTGATAGCCAAACTCCCCGCTGTGGAAGGACGCGGGTTATACTTTGTGAACCACAAATACGAAAACGAGGATAATGAGTGTACCGTTGCACAAGTGAAGGCAGCAAAGAACAAGGGATGGACTATCTACCATCTGTACGGAAATCAATACATATCGACCACCGAGTGCAAAAACTACGACCTCTGGATAAAAGGCCTCCGCGCATGTAACCACGGCAATGGATTCAATAATAAATACTACACCTACAATGACAAAACAAAAACGCTCACACTCGACAATGCCAGCATCGACTACGACGGTGTGATAGCCATCGTCTCGAAGATTGACAACCTAAATGTGATACTGAAAGGCAAGAGCGTCATCAACACTTCGGGCTATTCGACCTCGTCGCTCGGCATGTATCTCATGACGAATACCGACGACAGCAAGGTTACCTTCTCTGGTGGCGGTGAGCTCAGCATCACATCAGGCGGCATAGGAATATTGACATTAGCCGACCTGGAGTTTGAGGACGGCGTGAAAGTGTCGGCAGAGTGCACCGATGTATTTAACGGTATGCAGGGACGCAAGTCCTCAGCCGACAGTAACTTCCCCTCTATCACCATATCGGGCGAAGGCACAGAGGTGAAGGCTAAGGGCGGCTCGCAAGGATCGGTGCTGAACTTCCACGCCCTGAACCTCAACGACGGCATCACCATTGCCGAGCCTTTCGGAGCAACATTTGCCGAGGACTACGGTGTCATAAAGGATAACAGAATCGTAGCCGGCGAATGGGTGGTCTTTGCCGGTCAGGACTACATTGATGGCATTAAGGACCTCAAGGACTCTAAGAACCTTAAGGACTCTACCTATAACCTGGCTGGCCAGAAGGTAGGCAGCGGCTACAAGGGCATCGTCATCCAAGGCGGCAAGAAACTGCTGAAGAAGTAGCTTTAATAACGATTAAAGGTTAAAGGTTAAAGGTTAAAGGTTCTTTGATGCTTTAGCACAAAGGCGCGCTTTTTATGCGCGGAAAAAGGTTAAAGATAATTAGTGTTCGAATAACGGAAAAAGGTTAAAGGCAAATCCGTGTTCGGATAAGGACGCGTCCCTATGAGGAGAGGGACACGTCCCTATGAGGGGAGGGACGCGTCCCTATGGCGATAGGGACGCGTCCCTTAAATCGACGTGAGGATTTGGCAAAATCGACGTGAGGATTTCATCAAATCCACAGCAGGATTTGGGCAAATCCTCTGCAGGATTTTCTGAGTTTCGCAAGTGACTGAAATGTAAGTAAAGGAAAAAGTCTGGTTTTTGTTTGGCTGTTTCTACTTTTAGTCGTAACTTCGCAGCCGACAAACTGCCTGAATTATGAAAAGACTCTGTTCCGTTGCTATCGTTGCCCTGCTGGCACTGGCATCGCAAGCCAAGACTACGTACATCCCAACGTACCTGAACCGCATCATCCTCATCGAGAATGGGCAGATGGACTCGCTCACGAACCATCGGCAAATGCTGCAGATGGACTCGAAGGACAACCTCGTGTCGTGCTTCGTGACGCAACAAGTCGTGTCGCCCGAACTCATCAAAGCCATCAAGCAGGCTAAGCGGACCGCTGGCTGGCTGTCGGTAGCGTCGGCCCTGTCTGCCGGCGGCACCACGTTCTCCGAGGTTCAGATGTTCAGAGGCAACAGAGGAGCGGGCTACATCGCCGGCTACGTGGAGGGAAGAGACATGGAAAGAGAACTCGAAGCGATGTCTGCCGATGCCTACGCTCAGGCTGAGGAGATGAAGACACTGATGGTGGACCTCATCGTGAGGAACAACTCCGAGAAGGAGATGCTCATCACGGACATGGACCGAGGGCTGGTGTGGTTCATCCTGCCGAAGCAGGAGACGGTGCTGCCCCTGGCAAAAGGCGAGCCGTGCCACTTCCGCGTCTCATCAAGCTCGCCGCTCGACGAGAACGTGAAATACATCAACGTCTCCGGCGACAGCAACCTGGAGAAGTACACTGTGGCACGAGAGACAGACCTCTTCTGGTACATCCCCATCAGCGAAAGAACGAAGCAGAGCCTCGGCTTCGACAGTCCGATGGACGACGGCTACATCAAGATAGACAAGGAAACGATGCGGATGACTGCCCTCACTACCAGCGAATTCAAAGCCATCAAGTAATAACGGTTAATGGTTAACGGTTAACGGTTAAAGATAATTAGTGCAATTAGTGCAATTCGTGTTCGTAATAACGGTTAAAGGTTCTTTGATGCTTTAGCACCTCCGCCTGCGCCTGAGCACCTATGGAGCGCAAGAAAGGCGCGCTTTTTATGCGCGGAAAAAGGTTAACGGTTAAAGATAATTAGTGCAATTCGTGCAATTCGTGTTCGTAATAACATTTAACGGTTCTTGCACGCTTTAGCGGCCTCCGCCTGCGCCTGAGCACCTATGGAGCGTAAGAAGGCGCGCTTTTTATGCGCGGAAAACGGTTAAAGGTTAAAGATAATTAGTGGTTAAAACATAAAAGAGGGCATGTCTGTTTATTTTGACATGCCCTCAACTTCGTTTCAAGGGATAGCAAATCAATACTTCACCACGGGCTTCAGTTCCTTAGCCTCGGCAATCATCTTCTCGACCTGCTTCACGGAAGGAACACGGCGGACGAGTTTCTTCGCAGCATTCGTCTCCTGCATCTTCTTCACCAGGTTCTCTGGCACACGATGGCGGAACTCCTTCACCGTATCGACGCCAGCAGCCTCGAGCAGCTCAGCAAACTGAGGACCAACACCCTTCACGCGGAACAGGTCGGCATGGTTTGTCCACGTCAGGATGAGCTTCTCGCTGATGCCCGTAGCCTCTGCCAGTGCAGCACGGCCCTTGGGAGTAGCACACTTCTTCAACAAAGCAGCAACAGTAACAATACCAGCCTTGGTGAGCTTCGGAGCATAAGCCTTGCCAATACCCTCGATGTCGATAATCTTGTAAGTCATAATAATTAAATGTTTAGGTGGTTAATAAATAGCTTTTCACGACAACAAAATTACGGAAAAAAAAGAGAAGTGCAAAAAGATTTAGAGGAATTTCTTCACTCCTCGACATAATTTGAGCAAAAACTCACAGTATCTCCATCGCAATCCTGGCACAAGCCTCGGCATCGGCAAGCGCGTGATGGTGGTTCTCCATGCAGAAGCCGCAAGCCTCGGCCACCGTCTGCAGCTGATGGTTCGGCAAAGAACGGAACTGCCTGCGCGAAGCACAAAGCGTGTCGAAGAACTC
>ODAI013736936.1_pt1 | contig 49315 bp, 40 predicted proteins | sample 1539321 | NCBI WGS metagenome assembly ODAI01 (sample SAMN02144231, study PRJEB22623) | gut metagenome | biome: sheep rumen | host: Ovis aries | place: New Zealand
GCGTAGCGAGTTTTTCGGTTTCGTGCGAATATAAAAAATTCGAGTGCTCTGATTTAAAAAACTATGTGCGTTAGATTAACTGCCTGCTTTCATTGTTCAGTATATTAATCAATATGATACCGATGTTATTGCGGTAAACAGAAGTTTGGGTGAAGATACAAGATTGGCTTGACATTGAGGGCGGTCTGATTTAGAATATGAATTTGAAAATGGTTTTTAATTTCAATTTGAAGTTTGGATTAATGTTTTATTTGGTTTGGAGGCTTTGATATGAGTGAGCTTATCTGTAAGGACTTGACGCTCGGATATGAGAACAGTGCTTTGATAGAAAATTTGAACTTTCATGTAAATAAAGGTGATTATCTTTGTATAGTCGGGGAAAACGGTACGGGTAAGTCGACTCTTATGAGAACTATTCTTCGTTTGCAAAAACCGATGTCGGGTACGATTGAGTATTCGGACGGCTTAAAGAGTAATGAGATAGGATATCTTCCACAGCAGACGCTTGTACAAAGAGATTTTCCTGCTTCGGTTAAGGAGGTTGTCCTTTCAGGATGCCAGGCGAAAATAGGTGCACGACCGTTTTATTCAAAGGAAGAAAAAGCGCTTGCAAAAAAGAATATGGAAAGAATGGGTATAACCGATCTTTCAAAAAGATGTTATCGTGAGCTTTCGGGCGGACAGCAGCAAAGAGTGCTGCTTGCACGTGCGCTTTGCGCAACCGAAAAAATGCTTCTTTTGGATGAACCTGTATCGGGACTTGATCCAAAGGTTACGATTGACATGTACAAATTAATAAAGCAGCTTAATGATGAAGGAATATCAATTATTATGATTTCACATGATATATACAGTGCGGTCAAATATGCAAGTCACATACTTCATATAGGAAGTGACACATTTTTCGGAACCGTAAAGGAATATAAAAAGACGAAGCTCGGCAAGCTTTATCTTGATGAAAAGGGAGGTAATGAAAATGCTTGATACACTTTCTTATTATCTTAACTTTAACTTTGTCAGATATGCCATAATCGTCGGAGTTTTAATATCACTTTGTTCGTCGCTTCTCGGTGTAACACTTGTTCTTAAACGTTTTTCGTTTATTGGTGACGGACTTTCACATGTGGCATTTGGTGCCATGGCGATAGCATCCATAATAAATGCTTCGCTTGGCTCTGATTCAACCAGAACCACCAGCCAGAACAGTATGATAATAGTGCTTCCTATTACCATAATTTCAGCGGTTTTGCTTTTGTGGACAGGTCAGAATACGAAGATAAAGGGTGATGCTGCCATTGCGATGATTTCGGTCGGAGCTCTTGCTATCGGTTATCTTCTTATGAATATTTTTTCAACCTCGACAAATCTTTCGGGTGATGTGTGCAGTACGCTTTTTGGTTCAACATCAATACTTACCTTAAGAGCTTCTGAGGTATGGTTGTGTATAATTTTATCGATAGTTGTTGTGGCTGCATTTGTATATTTTTATAATAAAATTTTTGCGGTTACCTTTGATGAAAGCTTTGCAAAGGCTGTCGGAACAAAAGCAAATGCATATAATTTTATAATAGCCGTTATAATAGCTGTTATAATTGTATTGGCCATGAACCTTGTCGGTTCACTTTTGGTTACGGCACTTATTATTTTCCCTGCGCTTTCCGCAATGAGAATATTTAAAAGCTTTTTATCGGTAACGATATGTGCGGCTGTATTTTCGGTAGTATGCGCATTGCTTGGAATCTTTTTGTCAATAATATACGGAACACCTGTAGGTTCAACGATTGTAGCGGTTGATATGGCAGGATTCTTCATCTTCGCCATAGCCGGCAAAATAGGAGGGAAATCATGAGATTAAGAAAATATATGGGTGCGTTTGCAATGGCTGTTTTGCTTATTCTTTCTTTGTGCGCCTGTAAAAAAAGCTCCGAACCGGGTAAAAGAACAGGCTCCGGAAAAGGCGTTCAGGATGTACTTGATGAGGGAGTAGCCTCCGAAAGTACAAGCGAGGAAGCAACTACGGAAGAAAAAACCACTGAAGAAAAAGCAGATAAGACTACCGAGGCAGCTACAGAAACTTCGACAGAAAATTCAACTGAGGATAATACGACAGCGGAAGGTCAGAAGGAAGCAACTGTTGTACCGCCTGAGATAGATGTTGATCTTACCAAGCTTTCAAGTACAATGGTTTATTCGGAAGTTTATAATATGATGGTTGATCCTGACAGCTATGAGGGCAAGACAATAAAGGCATATGGTCCTTTTTCTGTTTATACCGATGAGGCTACGGGCAAAGTATATTTTGCATGTATCATCCAGGATGCGACGGCATGTTGTTCACAGGGACTTGAATTTCAGCTGGCCGGAGATTATACTTATCCTGAGGATTATCCGAATGTCGGAGATATGATTACGGTTACCGGAAAGTTTTCAACCTATACCGAAGATGGGTATTTGTATATATCATTGCTTGATGCAAAGCTTGAATAAAATGTGTTACTCATAAGTCTGATATTAGAAGGTATAAGATAGGGAGAAACCTGTTATGTATTTAAAAAAGCAGATAAGTAGAAAAATGAATTTGAGTTTATCATTTTTTCTTTTGTTCTGCTTTTTTATTATTGCCATAAATCCGATTTCGGTTAAAGCCGCGGGAAATGCAAAAATCAAATCCATGGATGATTTTTATGTGAAGCTTTCAAATCAGATATTCGCACATGAGGTTGATGTGAAATATGATGTACCGGATTATGAATTGGTTAGGCAGTTGATGGAAATGAGCATGGAAGATTATCAATATCATTATGATGTGGACAACCCGCTTATAAGCGGATGTTATCTTTCTTATTATATAGATTATCTGAATTTATATTACAGAAACGGATCCTTAAGAATAGTTATTCAGTTTAAATATTCAAAAAGCGATATGGATGCGCATTTTGTTATGATGAAGGAACTTGCCAAGGAACTGAAATGTGATACTCCATATGATACGGTACAAAAGGTTCATGATTATCTTATAAAAAAATTTGAATATGATAAAAAAACAATTTATATACATCATACGGATATAGACGGATTTAAGGATAATCAAATGGTCTGCAGTGGCTACAGCCTTGCGGCATATTATCTTTTAAATGCGGCAGGTGTTCCTGCCAGGGTGGTAACCGGCTATGGCGGAAGCGGAACCTCTGATGAAACGAATCATATGTGGAATATGGTTGAACTGGACGGGTTATGGTATAACATGGATATTACCTGGGATGACGTCAATAAGGATAAACCTACATATACTTATTTTTTAAAAAGTGATAAGGATTTTCCGGATCACATAAGACTCGGAAGGTACGACAATGATAATATTAAGTATTCAATGGCGGAAAAATCCTACAAGCTTCCTGCTAAATTAAGATACGGACAGTTTTTATATTATTTTGCTATGGTACTTGTAGTAATAATATGTATGATGTTTATGTCGAAGCTGTCACGAAAAAGGCGGCAGGCTAAGGAATTTGAAAATTATGTGGAATATAAAAAGGATGTGCCGTAAGAGCACATCCTTCTTTAGTTAATAATATATTGAGGATTTATATTTGATAGTATATAGATGTTAATTAAAATACAGGTACAACCTGTCCGTTGTAGTTTTCGTTGATATAGTCACGAACCTCATCTGAATTAAGTGCCTTAATAAGTGCCTTGGTCTCTTCCGAGTTTTCGTTTCCTGCTTTTACTACAAGTACATTCTTATAAGTATCTGCCGCAAGTGAATCAGCTGCCTCATATGCAAGAGCTTTATCTGCTGAAAGTCCTGCCTCAAGAGCATAGTTGCCGTTTACCGCTATGATGTCAACATCGTTGATTGAACGAGCTACCTGAGCAGCTTCTATTTCCTTGATATCAAGGTTAAGAGGATTTTCCTCGATGTCAAGAACCGTAGCGGTAAGACCTACGCCTTCTTTAAGCTTGATCAAGCCCTGTGCTTCGAGTAAGAGAAGTGCTCTTGCTTCGTTGGTTGTATCGTTTGGAACTGCAACACTTGCACCGTCCTTGAGTGCATCAAGGCTCTTGGTCTTTCCACCGTAGATAGCAAATGGCTCAAAGTGAATGCTTGCAACTGCTACAAGGTGTGTTCCGTTTTCGGCATTGAAGTCTTCAAGGTAAGGAGTGTGCTGGAAGAAGTTTGCGTAAAGCTCGCCGTCTTCTACTGCTGTGTTCGGAAGTACATAATCGTTATATTCCACGATTTCAAGCTTGTAACCGTCTTTTGCAAGATCGTCTTTTACGACCTCAAGAATCTCTGCATGTGGTGTTGGAGTTGCACCGATTTTGATAACCTTTTCGTCCTTCTTCTTTCCGCAGCCTGTAGTAAGTCCTGCAATAAGTGTAACTACTGTCAATAATGCTAAAATCTTTCTTTTCATAATAAATTCCTTCTTTCTTTTTTTAGTAATATTTAATGGATTAGTCCATATTTAACTTGTTTAAACTGATAATGCATCAGTTGTTAATTATTTTTGCGCTTATCAATTTTATTTGCTATAAACATTCCAAGTGTCTGGAATATTTGAACTATAAGAATCAAAAGTGCAACCGTGATAAGCATAATATCTGTTTTGTATCTGTAATAACCATAGTTTATGGCTATCGCACCGAGTCCCCCTCCGCCGACAAAACCGGCCATTGCCGAGTAGCCGAGTATGGTTGATATGGCTATTGTAAAACCTACGGTCAGCGATGGCTTGGCTTCGGGAAGCAGAACCCTTGTAACAATCTGTAATGGGGAAGCCCCCATGGCCTTTGCTGCTTCTATAACGCCCGGGCTTACTTCCTTCAATGAGGACTCAACCATTCTTGCCACAAAAGGAGCGGCTGCGGCAACAAGCGGAACAATGGTTGCCGAAGAACCGATGGTTGTTCCGACAATGGCTCTGGTCACAGGAAGCATTGCCACAAGAAGAATAAGAAACGGAATGGAGCGAATCATATTTATGATTATGCCAAATATAAAATTTACCGGTTTATTCTTAAGTATTCCTCCCGTATCGGTTACAAAGACGATTATTCCGAGCGGTATGCCGATTATGTAGGCAATTATTGTAGAAACAATTGTCATGTAAAGGCTTTCAAATAATCCGTCCTTTAAGAGTTCGACCAGTGTATCAATCGGCAGTGACATCGGCATTACCTCCTTCCTCATAATGAATCTGTCGTTTGTCCAAAAATGCTTTTATCTTCGTTACGGCCGTCTCGTCTGCCGGAAGCTCGATAAGCATCTGCCCGTATGCTTTACCACCGATATCTTCGGTGTTTGCTCCGAGTATATTTACATAGGCACCGGACTCAAGCGTCAGCTCGGATATTATAGGTTCGGAAGAAGACTGACCGTCAAAAGCGAGTCTTAAAATATCTGATCGTTTGCCGTTCGGAAGACGATCCCTTTCCGGAAGGATAAGTTTTCTGGCGGTTTCAGATTTCGGATTAAGGAAAATATCTTTAACCGCTCCGACTTCCTTGATAACGCCCTCACTCATAACGGCAACTCTGTCACATATCTGTTCGACAACTCTCATTTCATGAGTTATTACTACGATGGTTACCTTAAGCTCTTCATTTATTCTTTTTAGAAGTGCAAGTATGGAGCGTGTTGTTATCGGATCAAGAGCACTGGTTGCTTCGTCACAAAGCAAAACCTCCGGACTGGTTGCAAGGGCTCTCGCAATAGCTATTCTTTGCTTTTGTCCGCCCGAGAGCTGTTCGGGAAAGGCTTTAGCCTTATCCTCAAGATCTACAAGTTTAAGAAGCTTTTTGGCTTTTTCTCTTGCCTCTTTTTTTGAAACACCTGATATGATAAGCGGAAATGTTATGTTGTCTATACAGGTTTTTTGTGCCAATAAATTAAATTGCTGGAATATCATTCCGATTTTTCTTCTTTCCTGCCTAAGCTCTTTGGCACTCGCAGAAGTAAGCTCCTTATCATTAAGAAAGACCTTACCCTGTGACGGATGCTCAAGCAGGTTGATACATCGAACCAATGTTGATTTGCCTGCACCGGAAAAACCGATTATTCCAAATATCTCCCCGGTATTGATTTCGAGACTGACATCATTTACGGCATCGATTTTCTTCTTTCCGCGTGTCTCGAATTCTTTGCTTACATGTTCAAGCTTTATCAATTTTATCACTTCCCCTCTGAATGAATGAAAGTATAGCATCATAAATCCGTTTTGAAAAATATATAAAATCAAGAATTGGTTATAGCTAAAAACTATAACAGGGTGATAATAGAAAGAACAGTAATGCATAGGATTGATTGATTTTTTTTTTTGAATTTTGTATTATATATAACGTAAATTAAACGAAAAACCTGTATTAGAAAAAATAAAAACTACTGCAAGAGGATTTGATTAATGGATAATAAAAAAAGAGAAATTCTTATCAAGGCTTTATCTATAGGTATTTCGGTAGCTGCTTTGGCTGCGGTTGTGCTCGGAATAGTTTTAGTCAGTCGATTTATATACAATAAGGGTTTAAAAAATGATAATAAGGCTGCTAATGCTTCACCGACGGATGTGGAAATCGAAGTGGAGGACCGTGAAACAACGGAGGAAACTACCGCGACAACTGAAATAGAAACTACTGAAGAAACAACAACGGAAGAAACCACAGAGGAGATTACGGAGGAAGAAGCTGAGGATGATGAGGAAAATGATACTACACCTCCGGTTCTTCTTGTATTAAACCGTGAACCGCAGATTAAACAATGGGAAAGCTTTGATATTCATAAATATATAGGTTATGCGGATGATTGGGACAGAACACCCGAATTTAAGGTCGATGGTGAAGTGGATACATCTTCACTCGGGATATATCCGTTAAAGATAACCATAACCGATAAGTCGGGAAATGAAACTGTGGCGGATATGAATGTAAATGTCGTGAGTGAGATTCCACCGGGAAAGACAAGAGATACAATGGAATTTGATGAATTCATAAAGCTTTACAAAAATCCGTCAACCGAGCTTGGGATTGATGTCTCAAGGTGGCAGGGAGACATAGACTTTAATAAGGTAAAAGAAGCCGGATGTGAATTTGTCATCATGCGTGTCGGAGGCTATGATGACGGAAGCGTTTATGTTGACAGCCAATATTATAAGAATTTGAAAAATGCTAAGGCAGCAGGTTTAAAAATAGGTATATATTATCATGCGGAAGAAAGAAGTGTTGAGGAGGTTAAACAAAACGTAAAGTGGCTTATGGGAGTACTTGATGGTGAAAAACTTGATTATCCTATAGCTTACGACTGGGAGGATTTTGCAAACTTCGAAAGCTACAAGATAAATCTGCATGACATAAATGATATCTATCAAACCTTTTATGATGAAGTAACCGCAGCAGGATACGATGCAATGCTTTACAGCAGCAAGAATTACCTTATGTGCTTATGGACAAATAAAAACAAAACTCCTGTATGGCTTGCACATTATATTGACAGGACGGATTATACAGGGGATTACATAATGTGGCAGAAGGATTGCAAGGGGCGAATAGATGGAATAAGCGGTGATGTGGATTTAAATGTAATGTATATTGACAGATAATTTCCTATATGATATGAAATAATCAAAATAATAGGCAGAGGTATATATTATGACTTTGATGCAACTAAAATATGCGATTACCGTGGCAGGTGAGAATTCACTCAATGATGCCGCAAAGAAATTATTCATTTCACAGCCAAGCCTTTCGGCAGCGATAAAAACACTTGAGACCGAAATAGGGATAGATATTTTCTTAAGATCCAAGGCAGGCATTACTCTTACTCCGGAAGGAGTGGAATTTATAGGATATGCAAGACAGGTTGTTGAGCAATACGAGCTTTTGGATGCGAAGTATGTAACCAAGGCAGATGCAAAAAAAAAGTTCGGTGTTTCAATGCAGCATTATACCTTTGCTGTTAATGCGTTTGTAAAGCTCGTTGAACAGTTCGGAATGGATGAATATGAGTTTGAGGTAAATGAAACAAAGACCTATGAAGTAATAGAAAATGTTAAAAACTACAAGAGCGAGTTGGGAATTCTTTACCTGAATGATTTTAACAGCACTATACTTACAAGAATATTTGATGAATACGGACTTGAATTCCATGAGATGTTTGAATGCGGTATATATGCATATATGAGTAAAACCAATCCTCTTGCAAAACGGAAAACAGTCACGCTTGAAGATTTGGATGAATATCCTTGCCTTGCGTTTCAGCAGGGAGATCATAATTCGTTTTATTATGCCGAGGAGGTTTTGAGCACATACCAATATAAGAGGATAATCCGTGCCAACGACAGGGCAACGCTTCTTAATTTAATGGTCGGACTTAACGGATATACTCTTTGCTCGGGTATAATATGTGAAGAATTAAACGGCGATAATTACTGCGCCGTTAAGCTTAAGACCGATGAAAAGATGACCATAGGTTATATAAAAAGAAAAAATGCTTCTATAAGTAAAATAGGTAACATATATCTTGATGAGCTTATGAAGTACAAGGATAATGTTATGGATTAAATATTTGTTACTTATATTAAGTAAAGATATAAAATAAAGAATAACTTAATATCAAAGATTTATGATGATTATATAGGCTGTATCTGTTATCGATACAGCCTATAACTGTTTATTGAAATTAGCGATAACCAAACCTATTGACAAAACATTCAAAGAAGAATACAATAAATCCATACTAATCATACCGAGTTAGTAGGGATTAGAACATGGAATGAAAAGTTTTTTTGAAAGGGGATTTTATTATGAGTAAAATTATTGAAAGCGCATTGGAATTGATAGGAGGAACTCCTATACTTAAATTAAACGGTTATTCAAAGAAACAGGGAGTAACCAATGCAACTATTTTGGCAAAGCTGGAGTATCTTAATCCTGCAGGATCCGTAAAAGACAGAATTGCATTGGCAATGATAGAAGAAGCAGAGAAAAGCGGAGAGTTAAAGCCGGGGGCTACAATTATTGAGCCTACCAGCGGAAATACAGGTATAGGATTAGCAGCGGTTGCGGCTGCGAAGGGGTATAAAGCGGTTCTTACTCTTCCGGATACCATGAGTGTTGAGAGAAGAAACCTGCTTAAGGCATATGGTGCAGAACTCGTGCTTACTGAAGGAGCAAAGGGTATGAAGGGCGCTATAGCTAAAGCTGAGGAGTTAAAGGAAAGTACTCCGGGAGCTGTTATACTCGGACAGTTTGTCAATCCTGCAAACCCTGCCATTCATAAGGCTACAACCGGCCCTGAAATCTGGGAGCAGACTGACGGAAAGGTTGATATATTTGTTGCAGGTGTAGGTACAGGCGGAACTATCACAGGTGTAGGTGAATATCTTAAGGAGAAAAATCCGGATGTTAAGGTAGTTGCTGTTGAGCCTGCGGGAAGTCCTGTGCTTTCAAAGGGTACGCCGGGTGCGCATAAAATCCAGGGTATAGGTGCGGGCTTTGTTCCTGATGTACTTAATACCAAGGTTTATGACGAAGTATTGGCTATCGAAAATGAAGATGCATTTGCGGAAGGAAAGGCATTTGCGGTAAGTGAAGGTATCCTTGTGGGTATCTCTTCAGGTGCTGCCTTAAAAGCGGCTTCCATTCTTGCCAAAAGACCTGAAAATGCAGGTAAGACTATTGTTGCATTGCTTCCTGATTCGGGTGACAGATATCTTTCAACACCGCTGTTCTCAAACAACTAAATCAAAAAAACTAAGTATTCAAAAAGCTTTTAAAGAATGCCAGAGGTTAAAAAAACCTCTGGCATTTCCATAAGAAAAATTTTGTAAAAAATAATGGCGCCGTAGCCGCTGGTATGGCATAGGCTTGCAAAACCGAAGTTGGGGGTTCGAATCCGCCCGGTGCCGCTTAAACTAATTATAAAAGAGGTGATAGGGTTATATGAGCAATACTTACAGAGATTTACAAAATTCGCATCCGTGCTTCGGAGGACAAAAGAATAATGTCGGAAGAATCCATCTTCCGGTAAGTCCGGGGTGTAATATAGCCTGTACCTTTTGTGATAGACAAATAAATGATGTTGAGGAAAGACCGGGAGTAACCTCGAAGGTGCTTTCACCGGAGGATAGTATAGACATTCTGAATAAGGCGTTGGCCATATGTCCGGAGATAACGGTTGCCGGGATAGCCGGACCGGGAGATACACTTGCTACGGACAGGGCACTTGAAACATTTAAGCTCGTTAAAGAAAAATTTCCGAAGCTGATAAAGTGTATGAGCACTAATGGTTTGCTTTTATATGAAAAAGCGGATGAAATCCTTTCGGTTGGAATTGACTCGCTTACTGTAACTGTAAATGCGGTTGACCCTGACATAGAAGCCAGGCTTAACAAATACATAATATATCATGGAAAAAAGATAGAAGGCGTAGAGGGTGCAAAGATTCTTATTGAAAATCAGTTGAAGGGTATTAAGAAACTTGCCGATGCGGGCATGACCATAAAAATCAATACGGTGCTTGTTCCGGATATAAACGGTAATCACATAGAAGAAATAGCCGAAACGGTTGCGAAAGCAGGTGCAAGCATTTATAACATAATCCCTCTTATCCCTCAGGCAGAGTTAAAAAATGAGAGAGCTCCCGTATGTAAGGAAATTGATGATGCCAGAACAAAGGCTTCACAATATATAGATGTCTTCAGGCATTGTCAGCATTGCCGGGCTGACGCGGTAGGCGTACCGGGAAAATCCGAGTACGGAGATCAAATTTATCAAAGAAGACTGAATGTAAAGGAAACATTTTCGCATGGATAAATTTAAATATTTTATCGCGGTTGCGTCCACGGACGGGATAGTTGTAAACAGCCATTTCGGAAAGGCCGGCACCTTTCGAATATACGGTATAACAAATGACAATAGCTTTGTTCAAACGGAAATCAGGAAGCTTACACCTGTCTGCGACGGAGGAGATCACGATGATGACAAACTCCGGGAAAATGCAGGAAGCTTGAGTGACTGCAGGTATGTTTTGGTCAGCAGAATCGGCCCGGGAGCATTAAATGTGCTGGCTGAAAAAGGAATAGCGGCGATGGAAATACCAAATATAGTTGAAGAGGCAATAAAAAAGGTTATTTCATATGACGAGGTTCAAAACCTGTTTAATTAAAAGAAAAATATAATAAATTATAATATGGAAAGGATATAAAAAAATGGGAGAATTAAGACAAATAGCAATATACGGAAAGGGTGGAATCGGTAAATCGACCACAACACAGAATTTAACGGCCGGACTGGTTGAGCATGGAAAAAAGGTAATGGTTGTAGGCTGTGATCCTAAGGCAGATTCAACAAGACTTCTTCTCGGAGGACTTGCTCAAAAGACCGTTCTTGATACTATACGTGATGAGGGTGAGGATATCGAACTCGACAGAATAATGCGTGAAGGCTTCGGAGGAACAAGATGTGTTGAGTCGGGCGGACCTGAACCCGGTGTAGGATGTGCAGGTCGAGGAATCATTACTTCGATAAATATGCTTGAAAATCTTGGCGCATACACTGATGATTTGGATTATGTGTTTTATGATGTACTCGGCGATGTTGTCTGCGGTGGTTTTGCAATGCCTATAAGAGAAGGCAAGGCAAAAGAAATATATATAGTTGCCAGCGGAGAAATGATGGCTCTTTATGCTGCAAATAACATTGCAAAGGGTATAAAGAGATATGCAAGAACCGGCGGAGTAAGACTCGGAGGCATTATATGTAACAGTCGTAACGTTGACAGAGAGCTTGATCTGCTTCGAGCATTTGCTAAAGAACTCGGAACCCAGCTTCTTTACTTTGTTCCAAGAGATAATATAGTTCAAAGAGCAGAGATTAATAAAAAGACGGTTATAGAGTATAAGCCGGATTCGGCACAGGCACAGGAGTATAGAAATCTTGCGGAGGCTGTGATAAACAACACTAATTTTGCAATTCCTACTCCGATGACACAGGAAAGACTCGAGGAAATATTATTTGAGTTTGGTCTTATGGAAGATGATTATCAGATTTAATGTTAAAGGGGGATAACAAATGTCAAAAGTTTATGAATCAATTACGGAGCTTGTAGGAAGAACACCACTTCTGGAAATTAAAAATTATGAAAAATTGCATAACCTTGAAGCTAGGGTTTTGGTAAAGCTTGAATATTACAATCCAAATCAGAGCGTAAAGGACAGAATTGCCCTTGCTATGATAGAGGATGCCGAAAAAAGAGGAGACTTAAAGCCGGGATATACGATAATTGAAACCACGAGCGGCAATACAGGTATCGGACTAGCGGCAATAGCGGCGGCAAAGGGATATAAGTTCAGAGTATATGTTCAGGACAATGTTAGTCAGGAGAGATTTCAGGTACTCAGGGCATTTGGTGCTGAGGTATATAAATTGAGCGATGAACCTGTAATATTGGAGGTACTTCAGGAAACCGGAGGCGACTTTGTTGCGGCGGTTAAAAAGTTCCGTGAGGTAATAGTATCAAAACTGGACAATGTATATTTTGCCGACCAGATCTCAAATCTTTCAAATCCTCAGTCTCATGAGAGAACAACAGGACCGGAAATATGGGAGGATACTGAAGGAAAGGTAGATATACTTGTCGCAAATGTGGGAACCGGCGGAACCGTTTCGGGTACCGGAAAATATTTAAAATCAAAGAACCCTGACATAAAGGTTGTGGCTATTCAGCCGGGACCGAATTCTCTTCCAAGCGAGAAAAATCCCGAGCCTGAAGAGATAACAGGCGTTCATCCTTTTACCGGAATACCGGAAGAAAGAATTCCGGCAACAATGGACGTAACTATTTATGATGAAAAATTTGAAGTTGAAACTATCGAGGCATATACCGCTGCAAGAGAAGTAGCCAAGTCAGACGGAATACTTATAGGTACATCCTCTGGTGCTGCCATATATGCTGCAACAGAGATAGCAAAGAGACCGGAAAACAAAGGAAAGACAATAGTGGCTATACTTCCGGACACCGGCCTTAGATATCTTTCAACCAATCTTTTTAATGTATAACAGGAGGCAAAAAAATGGCACTGAATTTAGATAGCTCCAATGTGGGAACCAGAGAAAACAGAATAGGTTCCATTACGGGATATATAGGAAGCTTAAGTGATTTGGCAAATCAAAGTCGTTGCGGTACGCTTAAAGGCTGCTCAAGATGTTTTTCACAATCAAGTACTTGCCTTTCGTCTTGTGCTCTGGGACAGCTTTCGGCAATTCGGGATATAGCTATTATTCATCACGGACCTGCAGGATGTTCGGTTGCAAGTGCGGGAACGTATTACCTGGATAAGGTAATGGCCAAGAAGCGTGGGGTAACAAACAATACGGTCTATGTCGGAACCGATATGAATGAAAATGATACGATATTCGGCTCGGCTGAAAGCTTAAGAGAGATAATTATTGAGGTGAACAGAAGATACTCACCTAAGGCAATATTTGTTACAAGCTCATGTGCAACAGGAATTATCGGCGAGGATATTGACAGTGTTGTCGACGAAGTAAGAAGCGAAATAGATGTTCCTATAACCGCTGTTCATTGCGAGGGATTTAAGTCGCGTATTTGGGCTACCGGTTTTGACATTTCGGATCATGCGGTTTTAAGCTCCATAGTAAAGCCACCTGAGAAGAAACGAAATACAATTAATTTCAAAAACTTCTACGAGAGTGCAAGACCGGAGATTATAGAAATCTTTAAAAAGCTGGATTTGGAACCGATATTCCTTTATTGCAATTCTACCGTAGAGGAATTAAGTCATATATCTGAGTCACTTGCAACTACGTGTATATGCGGTACTCTTGGAAATTACCTTGGTAATGGGCTTGAGGAAAAATACGGAGTTCCGTACATAAGAACCATAAATCCACTCGGAGTTGCAGGCTTCGAAACCTGGTTAAGAGAGATAGGAAGGGTAACCGAACGCTCCGAGGCCGTAGAAAAATATATCGAGGAACAAAGAGCAATTTATATTCCTCAGATAGATGCGATAAAGGAAAAGCTTAAGGGCTTAAGAGCAGTGCTTGGTATGGGTCCGGGTTATACCTTTGAAGTCTCAAGAGTATTAAACGAGCTTGGTGTAGAAGTAGTATGGGCACTTGCATGGCATTATGACAAGAAATATGAAAACGGGGATGTGCCTCCTTCAATGGAATATCTTCTTGAAAATGATGTAGATTTTGAAGCAAGCGTTGCGGACCAGCAAAATTATGAGGTTATGAATATCCTGCATAAGTATCAGCCGGATTTATATCTTTCAAGACATCCGGGCTCAACTGTTTGGGCTATCAAAAACGGAACACCTGCAGTATATGTTGCGGACGAATATATGATATTCGGATATAAGCATACACTTGAATTTGCGCAGGCCATTCTTGACAGTATAAATAACAGAAGCTTTGAAACCAATCTTGCAAGAAGAGTCAAGCTTCCGTATACAGACTGGTGGTATGAGCAAAATGTAGATAAATTCTTAGAGGAGGCAGGTAAATAATGGCAAAGTTATTAGATAAGCAAAGATATAAATGTGCACTTGGTGCCATGCAGACGGTTCAGGCCATAAACAGAGCAATACCTATACTCCATTCCGGACCCGGATGTGCACAAAAGCTTTCCGATTCAATCGGAAGTTCAGGATATTTTTCACCGAACATTTTTCCTTGTACCAGTATAAATGAGAAGGATGTTGTTTTCGGTGGAGTAAAGAAGCTTGATACAACCATTGAAAATGCATTGAAAGTAATAGATGCTGATTTTTATGTGGTTCTTTCAGGGTGTATTCCCGAGATAGTCGGAGATGATACCGGCGAGGTTGTGAGCCGTTATCAGGAAGACGGAAAGCCGATTGTTTACGCTTCCACAGCCGGATTCAAGGGAAATAATTATAAAGGTCATGAGCAGGTAATTGATGCGATAATCGAACAGTACCTTGAAAAATCCGAAGAAAAGGAAGAAGGTCTTGTAAATATCTGGGCAGATGTACCTTATCAGGATTTATTCTGGCTCGGAAACATCAGAGAACTTGAAAAACTTTTGAAAGAAATCGGACTTAAGCCTAATGCTATATTTGGTTATAAGAACGGAATAGAAAATATAAATAAAATCCCAAAAGCACAATTCAACCTTTTGGTTTCTCCTTGGGTTTCGCTTAGCAATGTCAAGAAGATGGAAAGAAAGCTTGGAATACCATATCTTCATTATCCGACACTTCCGATAGGTGCATTTGAGACAAGTAAGTTCTTAAGAACCGTAGGTGAGTTTGCCGGTGTTGATAAGGAAAAGGTAGAAGCAGTTATAAATGAACATGAGAATTATTATTACTATCTCATTGAAAGATATGCGGATATGTTCCTTGAAACAAGAGTTATGGCAAAACAGTTTTCGGTTGTGGCAGACGCACAGTATGCTTTGGGAATAACGAAGTTCCTTGTAAATGATCTGGGACTCTTCCCGGCAAAACAGTTTGTTGCGGATGATACTCCGAAGCAATACAGAGAAAAGATCAAGGAAGAATTTAAAAATCTTAATTATGGTATAGAAGCCGAAGTAAGCTTTGAAACGGATGGATATAAGATTCATAATGAGATTCGCGAGCATGATTACCATGGTTATCCGCTTATACTCGGAAGCTATTATGAGAAAGAATTGACCAATGAGCTTGCAGGGCATTATCTCAATATTTCCTGGCCGGTTCAGGATAAGGTGGTGCTTGATGATTTCTATGTAGGCTATACCGGGGGTATAAGACTAATAGAAGATATTTATTCTGTTGCAGTACAGAGATGGAACTAATGATTTAAGAGAAAGGTATCAAAATATGAGTTATAAAATAGCCGTTGCTTCATCGGATGAAATAAATGTAGATGAAACCTTCGGTCAGGCGGAACGCTTTATAATCTATGAAGCCAATGGAAAAAATTATAATAAGCTTGAAACAAGAGACGTCGTTGATGAAACTTCAAAGGAGGGTGATTCTACAGATGCTGAAGTAAAGACAGGCTGCGATAAAAAAGAATCCGGCTGCGGTACGGGCTGCGGTACAGGTGGTGGCTGTGGAGGAGCAGTTCCCGCAAAACTGGAATTTTTATATGACTGTCGTGCCGTTGTTTGTAAAAAAATAGGAACTCAGGTTCAAAAACAGCTTGAGAAAAAAGCAATTTCATATTTTGATGTTACCTGCACCGTTAAAGAAGCGTTGGATAAGATTACATTTTATTACAACAGGATAGATAATCATATTTCTCTCAGAGATAAATCATAGTAAATATAGAAAAATACTATGAAATAACTTATAATGAAATAAGAATATATCGGGGAGGAAAATATATGAGAATCGGTACAAAAGGAAGATACGCAATTAAGCTAATGATTGATCTTGCTGTTTATAATAACGGTGAACCCATAAAAATTAAAGATATTGCAGGACGACAGGAAATATCCGAAAAATATCTCGAGCAGATAGTTTCGGTACTGAATAAAAGCGGCTTCGTAAAAAGCATTCGGGGCGCCAGGGGAGGATATCTTCTCAGTAAAAGACCTGAAGAATATACCGTTGGAGAAATATTGACGGCTATTGAAGGAAATCTATCGCCTGTCGAGGATGTGGATAATGACGAAACTCCTGCGGGGATCGTAAGTAAAAAGGTTTGGGACAGGCTTGAAACGGCTATAAATGATGTCCTTTACGGTATTACTTTGGCAGATCTTTTGGAATGGTATAACGATTTAACCATCGATTATTGTATTTAGAAAAGATAATTGTGAAGCTGATCGGCTTCACAATTATTTGTATTAGGATTCGGAAAGGAATTATTATATGGCAGAGAAAAAATATTCGGGAGTAAGAGAGAGCAAGCCCGGGCGAATAAACGATCTGGGCGGCAGCAGCAAAATAATAGAAGAAGATTTTAAAAAAGGATGTCTTAAGCGAGCGGACAGAAGCTTTTCGCAGGGCTTACAATGTCAGCAGATAAACAGTATGGCAGCGCTTATGTCATTGGAGGATGCGGTATTTGTATCGCATTCACCGCAGGGCTGTGTGGGCTGTACCATTATGGCTGTTGACATGTACAGGGTAGGGCAGGCACACAGAGGAATAAAAAATATAAAAAATCCAAGGATAATCGTAACCAACCTTGATCAGAAAAGCGTGGTTTTCGGTGGGGAAAATAAACTAAAGGAATCTGTGAAAAAAGCCGTGGAAAGGTATAATCCAAAGGTTATATTTATATATGCCTCATGTGCTTCGGGTATTATCGGAGATGATATAGATGCCATAGCTTCCGAGTTACAGAAAGAGTATGAAAGTGCAATTATCGTACCGATTCATTGTGAGGGCTTTAAGTCGAAGGTTTGCGCATCGGGCTTTGATGCTGCATTTCTTTCGATAAATAAATATATTTTAAAGGGTGAGAAACAACCAAAGCAAAAAGGACTTGTTAATTTATTTGCACCTACAACAGTAAGCTATGCGGATCAGCTTGAGATGGAAAGAATGCTTGAGCTTATCGGTGCTAAGGTTAATTATATCCCGTTTTACAGCTCGCTTGAAAAGATCAAACAGATACCTGCAGCAGAGGCGTCTACCTCGATATGTAAGGTTTTTGCCGATGAGTTTATGAAAACATTATGGGAGGATTATGAAATTCCGTATTCGCATACTGTTATGCCTATCGGAATAAGAAATACCGATAAGTGGTACAGGGGAATAGCGAAGGTACTCGGAAAGGAAAAAGAGGTTGAAAAGATAATTGAAAAAGAGCATGAAAGAATTGAGCCTCTTGTTAAGAAAATAAGGAACAGACTTGAAGGAAAGAGAGTTTTTATCTGCGGAGGAACCGGACGTTCCTTTGCTGCAGCTGCTCTTATAGATGACTTTGGAATGAAGCTTGTGGGTCTTGAAACACCGACCTATGATGATGATGCCCAGGTGGATATTGAGTATTTAAATAAAATACATAAGGACTTTGTGGTTGATATAGCAAATATGCAGCCTTTTGAACAGGTAAATCTTATCAATAAGCTTAAACCGGATGCGTTTATCGGTGTTCCGGAATGGACTGCAAAATTCGGTATTCCGACAACTCATGTGCTTGACGGTAAACGCCCTACCATGGGATATGACGGACTTTTATATCTTGGGAACAAGATTGCGGATCAGCTTGAAAATCCGGGCTTTAACAAAAAACTGTCAAAGCATGTCAAGCTGCCTTATAAGGATAGCTGGTATGAAGAAGATGCATTTAAATATATTGTATAAGGAGGAAATAAGTTTATGTCACAAATATTGGAAAACCCACGTGGCGGCTGCGTTTTGGCAGGCGTAAACTCTGTTCTTTGTGCAATTGATAAGGTGTGTCCCGTTTATCATTCGGGCCCGGGCTGTTGTATGCAGACAACGGCTGCCGAACAGGGACAATCAGGGCATAAATCGGGCTGCTTTGTAAGCGGCGTATCGCTTCCGTCAAGCAATATGCTTGAAAAAGAGGTTGTATTCGGAGGACTTGAAAAATTAAGAACAACTATTCAGGGTGCGGTTGATATAATTGATGCAGATGCTTATTTTGTGCTTACCGGATGTACGGCAGGTATTATAGGCGATGATATAGAGAATGTAACGGATGAATTCCGGGCTAAAGGAGTAAATGTTTATCCTATAGATACACCGGGTTTTGCCGGAGACAGTAATCTCGGATACGAAATTGTATGGAATACAATGATTGACCGTGTTATAGAAAAAGATGTTCCTAAAGATGATAAGCTTGTAAATATATTCGGTATTATTCCTTATCATGATCCGTTCTGGAGCGGTAGTCTTGAGGAAATAGACAGGATACTTTCAAAGCTCGGACTGAAGGTAAATACATTTTTTACCAAGCATCAGAATATTGATGTTATTCGCAAATGCTCGGGTGCAGCGCTTAATATAATTATTAATCCATGGATATTTAAGGGTCCTGCCAAAAAATTTGAAGAAAAATTCGGCGTTCCTTCTTTAAGATATTCGGGTAATCCTATAGGTGCAACGGATACAACAGAATTTGTTCGTGCGGTTGCAGAAGCGCTTAAGATTGATAATGAGCTTGTGGAAAGAGTTATAGAGGAAGAAGAGGACTACGTATACAGCTATCTGGGTCAGGCAATAGGAGTCCTTAGCTGGAAACGCTTCGCTGTTGTTGCGGATGCGACAAATGCTATAGGAATAACAAGATATCTTGCAAATGATTACAGCTTTACGCCTGTTCTTGTTGTTATATCCGAACCGATATACAGGGAGGAGGATAAACAAAGAATTATTGAGAGAATCACAAAGCTTGAATATGCAAGACCTCCTAAGGTTGTATTTACGGCTGATCAGTTTGAAATAAATGAAACAATTCTAAGTGAAGAAGAAGACATAACGCTGCTTGTCGGAAGTACAAACGAACGAGAGGTGGCTTCTTTGAAGGGTATACAATTTATAACTGCGGCCTTTCCGATAAACGAAAGACTTATCTTTAACCGGACATATACGGGTTACAGGGGAAGCCTTACCTTTACAGAGGATATTTACGATAATAATTAATAAAATATGCAGTAAAAAATAATCGGTTATCACTGTCGGCGATAACCGATTATTTTTTTTATTTATTATTGACGGAAATGATAACAGGCCATCGTATTTAGAAAATTTACAGAGTGTCTGATCGGTGTTAATATCAACGCAAATCAAAAAAAGAAAAGAGGTAATCATTATGAAAAAACAATTAATTAAAAAGGTAGCAGCAGTATTGGCATTAGGTGCATTGACAGCAAGTCTTTTGACAGGTTGCGGTAAGAAGGAAGAGAAAAAGGATGCAACTTCGGCATCAACCACACAGGCTCAGGCATCACCTGAGGATGCGGAAGAAGTTCCCGTAGAAAAAAGAAAGATAGTTATAGCAACATCCGGAGCGGGACCTGAACCGTTTTGTTATACAGACGAAAACGGAAATCTTACAGGCTATGATATAGAGCTTATCAGACTTGTATTTGAAGGACTTCCTCAATATGACGTTGAATTTGCAACCTGCGAATTTCAGTCAATCTTTACGGGAATAGATACAGGTATATATCAGGTTGGTTTGAACCATCTTGGATATAACCATGACAGAGGAGAGAAATACCTCTATACGGACACTTACGATGTAGGAAGTCATTCGATAGCAGTAAGAAAGGGATATGATGAGATAAAAAGCATAGAGGATTTTGGAGGTCACAAGACAGAGATTCAGGCAGCAAGTGCAAATGAAGCAACCTTCCTTGCTTATAATGATGAGCATCCTGACAATCAGATAGATCTTGTTTATACAGAGGTTGATAACCTTCTTGTAAGTATAGCAAACGGAACTGCGGATTTTGAATATTTCACTACTTCAACACTTGAAACTCAGATAGCCGAAAAGGGTCTCGGAGATCAGATAGATTTAATAAGAGTTCCTATCGAAGAATCGGAATCATTTACTAACAGTTTACAGGGTATATTCTATATTGTTTCTAAAAATGATGAGCAGCTTGCAAATGATATAAATGCAAGAATTGAGGAGCTTATAGCCGACGGTTCGATTTCAGAGTTAAGAAAAGAGTGGTTCGGTGACAGTGCGGATGAGCTTACTCTTGAGTATGTTGAAAGCGCAAAGGAGTTTATAGAAAAGGATCAGGCAAAATAATTTCTTTGCGATTAAATGAGGTGGGCTTATGTTAAATATCTTTGATGTGGATGTGGTTTTTAAGGATGTCAAATCAATACTTGAATTTGTTCCGGTAACGCTCTATATTTCAATTATTTCAGGATTGATCGGACTCTTAATCGGATTTTTGATAGCAGTCATCAGAATTAAAAAGATACCTGTTTTGAATTTCCTGAGCGGAGTGTTCATATCCTTTATGAGAGGTACGCCGATTATAGTGCAGCTTTATATTACTTATTTCGGAATTCCCGTTGCTTTGCTTTACATTAATTATTACAGGGGAACCAATTTACAGGTGGCAAATATACCGCCTATCATATACGCTCTTGCTGCATTGGCATTAAATACCGGCGCATTTTGCTCGGTAATCATCCAGTCAGCATTTGAGGCGATTAATCCGGGAGAGATAGAGGCAGCTGCAGCACTTGGAATGAACGGAAGACAAAGGATGTTCCGAATAATCATTCCGGAAGCTTTGGAGCTTGCACTTCCAAATCTTGGCAATCAGTTTATCGGAGTTATAAAAGGAACTTCACTTGCTTTTACCTGCTCGGTGGTTGAAATGACTGCCCAGGCTAAGATTATAGGCGCCAGAGGATACAGGTATTTTGAGGCGTATGTTGCACTTGCGATTATCTATTGGATGATAATCATAGTAGTGGAACAGCTTATAAAGATAATACTTCATCTTGTCAGGGTGCCGGATGTCGTAGGAAATGTTGAGGATAAAAAGCTTTACAGAAAGCATAAGAAACTTCTCAGAAAACAGGGAGGTGTGCTGTGATGATTAAGATAAGAGATATAAAGAAAAGCTTTTTTACCAATAAGGTTCTTGATGGAATAAGCTTTGATATAGAAGCAGGCGATGTTATTGCGATAATAGGTCCGTCCGGTACGGGTAAATCCACATTGTTAAGATGTATAAACAGCATAACAAAGGCGGATGAAGGAGTTGTTGAGTTTGATGATTTCAAATTTGATTCGCAAAAGCATTCAAAGAAAGATTTGATAACATTAAGAAAAAAAACTTCCATGGTGTTCCAGCAATTTAATTTATTCTCAAAAAAGACAGTGATTAAAAATGTTATGGAAGGTCTCACGGTAGTACAAAAAATTTCTAAAAAAGAAGCAAAAGAAATAGCTATAAATGAATTGAAGAAGGTTCATATGGAGGACAGACAGGAGTATTATCCGAAGCATCTTTCCGGCGGACAGCAGCAAAGAGTAGCCATAGCAAGAGCTATGGCTATGCAGCCGGAGCTTTTACTCTTTGATGAGCCGACATCTGCTTTGGATCCCGAGCTTGTGGGAGAAGTACTGGATACCATAAGAGATATTGCAAAAGACGGACATACAATGATTGTTGTTTCACATGAGATGAGCTTTGTAAGAAATGTGGCAACCAAGGTAATATTTATGGAAAACGGCAAAATTGTCGAAATGGGTACGGCCGGTCAGATATTTGACAGCCCGCAAAATGAAAGAACCAGAGAATTCCTGATTAAAAACAGAGTCTTTATTCAGCCGGAATACAGCATATAAGAATAGCTTTTTATATGCGGATAATATTGCTTAAAAATATAAGAGGAGATTTTTGTATGGGTAAAAAATTGATAAAACATGCCAATGTATTCGACGGAAAAAATCCAAAGCTTAAAGAAAATGTAAATATAGTAATAGAAGATAATCTTGTTAAAGAAATAGTATCCGGAGAAATATCCGAGGAAAACTTTGATGAGGTTATAGATGTGGAAGGATACACAGTTATTCCGGGACTTACGGATGCACATGTTCATGTTTCGCATAACGAGAGTGTAAGAGGATATGAACCGAGAATAGACGAGATGGCTGTAAGAAGCACCAGAGTTGCAAAGGATATGCTTTTGAGAGGCTTTACAACCATAAGAGATGCGGGAGGAATTACCTTTGGTCTAAAGAAAAACATAGACAATGGATTTATTGACGGACCGAGAATATATCCGTCAAATGCATATATATCGCAAACCTGCGGTCATGCCGACATGAGAACAAGTCAAAGCTGTGAACATCTTCCGGATGGTTCCTGGACATCACCTTCACTGTATCATCGTTACGGATATGTGGCAGACGGTAAAACAGAGGTCTTAAGAGCTGTGAGAGAACAGCTTTTTTTGGGAGCTTCACAGATAAAGATTATGGCGGGCGGTGGATGTTCAAGCAAATATGATCCGATTCAGACAGTCCAGTTTACCTTCGAGGAAATGAAAGCGGCGGTAGATGCGGCATCTGATTTCGGTACTTATGTCATGGCACATTTGTATACACCGGAGTCAATAAAAAGAGCTGTAAAGGCGGGAGTAAAGAGCCTTGAACATACCAATCTGATGGATGATGAGTCGGCAAAGATAATTAAGGACAATGATGTATGGGTTATGCCGGGACCTCAGTTTTCAAGACCGTCGGAATCCCACGGAAAAGATCAGCCGGAATCTATACTTAAGAAGGCGGACTATGTACGACGCGGCGAGGTGAAGGCAACAGAGGCAATAAATAAATATGATTTGAAACTTTTATTTGGTACGGATTCGTTTGGTGATCCGGACTTTATAGAAAAGCATCAGCTTGAGGACTTCTCGTTTTTTAAAAAACGATTCGGAAGCTTTAAGGGGCTTGTTGCAGCAACAGGCAACATACACGAGCTTATTAAACTTACAACCTATCAGAATCCTTATCCGGATGGAAAAATAGGTGTGCTCGAGGAAGGCTCATATGCGGATATTCTTGCCGTGAAGGGAAATCCCGTTGAGGACCTTGATGTGCTTGCGAATGAAGATAATATCCGGCTTATTATGAAGGATGCAAAAATATATAAAAATACATTATAAACAAAAACTATAACTTAATAAAGATTTTAGATATTATCCAAAAATAAAGAAATATTTTAAAATAAAATTACACTTAATATAGGAGATAATATCAATGACGATTGCACAATTAAAATATGTTACGGAAGTAGCAAAAACAAAATCAATAAATGCGGCGGCTCAGTCTCTGTTTATATCACAGTCCGGTCTTTCAACAGCTATAAAAGAACTGGAGGAAGAACTGGAAATTACGATTTTCAATCGTACAAACAGAGGTATCAGCATAACTGCCGATGGCGAAACCTTTATTCGTTATGCCAATAATGTGTTGCTTCAATTTAAGTTTATGGAAGAAAAGTATTTCGGAAATGATGAAGTAAAAACCTCCTTTTCCGTGTCCATGCATCACTCGACCTTTGCCACAAAAATATTTGCGGAGGTAATAAAGGCATACGGCATGAAGGAGTATGAATATTCTTTATATGAAACCACCACTAAATCGGTGCTTGATAATATATGCCGGTCCAAAAGCGAACTTGGCGTTTTGTATATAAGCAGCTTTAACCGCGATTATTATGAGAAGGTATTTAAAGAACTTAATCTTGAGTTTGAAGTGTTGGGCACATTTCCCGTATGTGCGTATGTTGGGGAAAATCATCCTCTGGCAGGACGAAAGGAAATATTGTTAAGTGAGCTTGAAGAGTATCCTTGCCTTATCTTCGATCAGGATGAAGAAAGCAGCTTTTATTTTTATGAAGAAATAATCAGTGCGTCGGAATATAAAAATGTTATAAAGACGAGCGACAGGGGTACGACACTCGAGTTATTAAGGGAACTAGACGGATACTCGGTTGGAATAGGAACATTTTATGATGAAAAGCTGGATAAGGGTCTTACGGCTATCAGCATAAAAACCGACGAAAGGATTGATGTCGGTTACATTAAAAGGAAAAACTCAAAGCTTTCCGAACTTGGAGAAGAATATATAAGACTTTTCGGGGAATATGTAAAGGGACTCATTTAATATGATCATTAGGGACGGTTTATTAAATCTCCCCTAAAACTGTAACTGGAAGAAAAAGGAGGGGATAACATGTGTCAGATATTTGCATACAGCAGCTCGAAAAGGACAAAACTTAACAGTATATTAAAGGAATTTTATTCACACAGTGAAGAGCATCCGAACGGCTGGGGACTTGCCACATTCGACGGAGTTCATGCCAATATCGAAAGAGAACCCCTTCGGGCAGCAAAGAGCAACTATTTAAAGGAAAGATTTACGGAAGATATAGCTGCACCGATTGTGCTTGCCCATATAAGAAAGGCTACGATTGGAAATGTAGAGCTTAAAAACTGTCACCCTTTTACGGGTTTTGATGCGGAGGGCCGAAGATGGACTTTGATTCATAACGGAACCGTGTTCGAGTATGAACCTATGAATAAATATGTTAAAAGACAGAAGGGCGAGACGGACAGCGAAAGAATACTTCTTTATATCATAGATAAGATTAACGAGGAGCGAAAGAATAAAAACAGAACATTAAGTGAAAACGAACGTTTTAGGGTTGTTGATGATATTGTTTCGGAATTATCGTCGGGTAACAAGCTGAATCTGATAATTTATGACGGTGAGCTTTTATATGTTCATACCAATTTGGAGGGATCACTTAATTATTATCAGGGCAATAAATTTGTCCTGTTTGCAACTGAACCGCTTGTAAACGGTAGCATTTATGACGGCGAAAATGATAACGGTTGGTCGGGTATGAAGGAATCGGACTGGGAAAAATGTCCGGAGGAAAAAATATTAAGTAAAGAAGATTGGAATGTCGTTCCCGCTGCCACTCTTTTCGGATATAAGGGTAAGGATCTGATATACAAAGGCAGAAAACACGGAAATCTTTATGTGGAGGATCCTAAGGATATGGAGCATATATATCTTTCTTATGCTCATCTGTAGTATCGGGAATAAGATGTTTGAAATAGCTTTATGTTTTGGGATAAAGGAGAATGGTTATGGATAAGGAAGGAATAAAGGAAGCATTATATAACAGATATATAGTTCCGACGCTTAAGAAAAGAGATGAGTTTGTAGGAATTGAAATAGAAATTCCTATAGTTAATCTTTCGGGAGAAGCAACGGATTTTAAATCCATTCGTGAGGCGGTAAATTGTTTTTGTCACAATTTCGGATTTGAGTTTAACGGTTTTGATGAAAACGGCAACGGTTATTCCGCAACCGAACCCGTTACCGGAGATAATCTTTCGTTTGATTGTTCGTTCAACAATCTGGAGTTTTCGTTTGCAAAGGAAAGAAATCTCAAAATAATAAATGAAAGATTTAATCTTTATATTAATTCATTAAACGAAAAGCTCGAAAGAAAAGGTCATCTTTTGACCGGAATGGGAATCAATCCCGGTTATAAAGTAAACAATAATGAGTTCCTTAAGGTTCCAAGGTATCAGATGCTTGAAGGATTCTTAAAAAGGTGTAAAAGGTGGGAATATCCGATGTATTTTCATCCATATCCCGGTTATGGGGCATTTGCCTGTGCTTCGCAGGTGCAGCTTGATGTCAGGTTTGACAAGCTTATAGAAACAATCGACACATTTTCGCTGCTTGAGCCGATAAAGAGTCTTCTTTTTGCAAATTCATGGATGGAAGACGAACCCGATAATCTTTGTGTGAGAGATATGTTCTGGGAAAACAGTACACACGGAATAAATCCGCATAATATAGGGGTGTATGAAAAAATACCGGATGACATAAATGAGCTCCTTGAGTATATATACAGGACAAGTATTTTTTGTACGGAAAGGGATGGACATTATTTGCATTTTCACCCGATTCCGGTTACGGAATACTTTTCACAAAAGGAAATATTGGGAGAATATTATGAAAACGGTACATATCATCCGTATATATTTAAGCCGGAGGATACCGATCTTTCCTTCCTTCGTACATACAAGTTTGAGGATTTGACATTTAGAGGAACCATAGAATACAGAAGCGGTTGCTGTCAGCCGTTTGCTGACGCATTATCCATAGCAGCCTTTCATATCGGTCTTTCGGAAAAGCTTGATGAGGTTAATGAGCTTTTGAATAATGATGTTATTTTGTACCATCACGGCTATACATCGGGTGAATTAAGAAAGATTATGAATAACAGGGTGATTCCGGATTTTATTGATAAAAAAGCGTTGATAAAACTGTCCGTAAAAGTATTGGAGCTTGCAAGGGAAGGATTAAAGAAACGAGTCTTCGGAGAGGAAGTTTTTCTGGAAAATATATTTGACAGGGCAGAGAAGCTTTTGAGTCCTGCAAGAAAAATAGTCAACGGCCTTGAGAACGGGAAAACTATAGAAGACTTTGTATATGAATTTGCAAAAACAGCTTAAATTCAATAAGAGCTTGTATAAATACCTTGCATAAGATAAAATGTACCTTGGTTGTTTAACCGGGTTTGGTTTATTATTTTATCGGTTGTGTAATAGGATTATGGACATAAATTATAAAAATACAAAAAACAATTTATTTAAAGAATTGATCATCCTTGCGATTCCGGCCATATGTGAAGAAATTCTCGGAACACTTCTTCAATATGTTGATACTGCCATGGTCGGTCATCTGGGTGAAGAAGCAACCGCTGCTGTAAGCACGACCACGACAATCGGCTGGCTTATAGGCGGTTTCTTTCATTCTATCGGCATAGCAATGCTTGCGATTATGTCAAAGACAGTTGGTGAAGGCAATGATGACAAATTAAAAAAACTTGCCGGTCAGGCTGTAATACTTGTACTTGGTGCAGGAATAAGCGTGGGCATTTTGGCGATATCGCTTGCAGGCTATATACCTGTATGGATGGGTGCCGAAGATAATGTGCGTCCTGATGCGTATAAGTATTTCTTTATAATAAGTATTCCTATGATATTCAGGGCGGCAACACTTATTTTCGGTTCATGTATCAGAGCGACACTTGATACGAAAAGCCCGATGATAGTTAATCTTATCGCAAATGCGATGAATATAATTCTGGATCTTATACTTATTTATGGCTTTGATATGGGAGTAACGGGTGCAGCATATGCCACTGCGGTTTCGTATATTACTGCCGGAACCCTGATGTTTATCGTGTTCAAAAATAAAAAACAGTTGGATTTATCGCGGAAAAATATAAAAGCTGACAGGGAAATTTTAAGAGAAATAAGTAAGGTGGCGCTTCCGGCGGCTGCAACAAGAGCTGCCTCATCATTTGCCTACGTTGTGTTTGCCGGACTTGTATCCGGTATGGGAACGGGTATATTTGCAGCTCACTCTATAGCGGTAAATGCCGAAACGATTTTCTATATACCGGGCTACGGATTAAGCTCGGCGACCTCTGCGATGATAGGCGTTGCCTATGGTGAAAAAAACACTAAACGTTTAAAGTCGGTTATGCAGCTTAGTATTATGATAACCATTGGTATAATGATTATAAACGGTATAGTTTTGTATTTTTCGTCATACCCTTTGATGGATTTATTTACAAGCAGTGAAAGTGTTACGGTGCTTGGTTCCGGGATGCTTAAAATAGTTGCATTTACCGAGCCGTTCTTTGGACTTATGATAGCTGTTCAGGGTATATTCTACGGTCTCGGAAGAACGGGAAAGGTCTTTATTATAGAGACTTTGAGCATGTGGGGGATAAGAATTGTCTTTACAATACTTTGCGTTAAGGTTTGGCATACCGGATTAAGAGAGGTTTGGTATTGCATGATTGCGGATAATATATTCAAAGCTATTCTCCTTGCGGTTTCTCTTAGGGGTTTTATTAAAAGAAAATTGCCGAATATCATTGTCAATAATTGACTATTTGGCATATAAAAGTTATTATATAATCAATCGGTTTGAAAAAATCATATGAAATTTTTTAATATAATTTTTTTAAAATAAGGAGGTACATACAATGAGTAAAATCGGAGATTTTTTAAAGGAATCGGGAGTTTTTTATTTGGCTACCTGTGACGGAGACCAGCCTAAACTTCGCCCTCTCGGAGCATTTCTTGAAATGGATGATAAGATAATTTTCGGCGTAGGAGATTTTAAGAATGTTTATAAGCAGATGCTTGCAAATCCGAAAGTCGAGATAGTAAGTGCAAAACAGGACGGACATTGGTTAAGATATACGGGAAAAGCAGTTTTTGAAACCGATGAAAAATATGCTGAGGCTATGCTTGAGGCTTCACCGCATTTAAGAAACATATATAATGAAAAAACAGGACATAAGATGATGACATTTCACATCGAAGATGCAACAGCTGTCGATATAGCTGTTATGGGCGAGGGTGAAAGTCTGTTATAATCTTTACATATCGAAATTTAATTGAAAGAAGATTATTTATGGCAAATATAAAATACGAAAAAATAATTACGAATCAGACCTTTGATGAGGAACGTGCTCTGTATGGATGTGACGGAATTGTTGTTAAAAGCTGCAACTTCGACGGACCTGCGGACGGGGAAAGTGCGTTCAAGGAAGGAAAAAATATAGAGGTAGCGGAGAGCTTTTTTAATCTTCGCTACCCTTTTTGGCATGATAAGAACCTTAAGATAACAGGAAGCGAGATGACTGATAAATGCCGTGCGGCACTTTGGTACTCGGAGGATATAGATATAAAGGATACAAAGCTTCACGGAATAAAGGCGCTTCGTGAATGCAAGGATGTAAGCATTAACAATTGCGATATCATATCGCCGGAGTTCGGCTGGTCGGTAAATAATATTACGATGACCGATTCGAAAGCAGAGAGTGAATACTTTATGCTTCGCGCAGAAAATATTACTTTTAACAACGTATATTTCAAAGGAAAATATTCCTTTCAATATATTAAAAATGCAACTTTTGAAAATTGTATTTTTGATACAAAGGATGCTTTTTGGCATGCCGAAAATGTTACCGTTAAGGATTGTACGGTAAACGGAGAATATCTTGCATGGTATTCGGATAACCTTACGCTTATAAACTGTAAAATCAAGGGTACTCAGCCGTTTTGTTACTGTAAAAAATTAAAACTTATAAACTGTGAAATGTACGAAACAGACCTTTCGTTTGAAAAATCCGAGGTTGAGGCAGAGGTAACAACCAAAATTGACAGTGTTAAAAATCCTTTATCGGGTGTTATTAAAGCACCGGAAGTCGGCGAGTTAATAATGGATGACGAAAAGGCAAGGGGCATAGTGGAAAAGGTAGACAAAACACATGATTCTGTGGTAAATTAAAGGTTAGACAAAAAATAAAAAAACGAATAAACGAGACACCTGTCTCTTTATCTATAGGAGGATTTAAACGATATGAGTAAGATAATTTTAACCGGAGACAGACCGACAGGAAGACTTCATGTGGGACATTATGTCGGTTCATTAAGAAGAAGGGTGGAGCTTCAGAATTCCGGAGAATTTGATAAGATATTTATAATGATTGCCGATGCACAGGCACTTACCGACAATGCGGACAACCCTGAAAAAATCAGACAAAACGTTATAGAAGTTGCACTTGATTATCTTTCGGTAGGTCTTGATCCGGCTAAGTCGAATCTGTTTATACAGTCACAGATATCGGAGCTCACAGAGCTTTCGTTTTTCTATATGAATCTTGTAACTGTTTCGAGATTGCAGCGTAATCCTACCGTTAAGGCAGAAATACAAATGCGTAATTTCGAGGCAAGTATACCGGTAGGATTTTTTACATATCCTATAAGTCAGGCATCGGACATAACAGCATTTAAAGCTACAACGGTTCCTGTCGGTGAGGACCAGCTTCCTATGCTTGAGCAGACAAAGGAAATAGTTCGTAAATTTAACTCCGTGTACGGCGAGGTTCTGGTTGAGCCTGAGATTCTCCTGCCTGACAATGAAGCCTGTTTAAGACTTCCGGGTACGGACGGTAAGGCTAAAATGAGTAAATCACTCGGTAATTGCATCTATCTTTCCGATACGGAAGAAGATGTAAGAGCAAAGATTATGAGCATGTATACCGACCCTGATCATATTAAGATAACCGATCCGGGAAAGATAGAAGGAAATACGGTATTTACCTACCTTGATGCATTTTCAAAGCCGGAGCATTTTGCTGAGTTTTTACCTGAATATAATAATCTTGACGAGCTTAAAGAGCATTACAAGAGAGGCGGGCTTGGAGATGTTAAGGTTAAGAAATTCCTTAATAACGTGCTTCAGGATGAACTTGCACCGATAAGAGCAAGACGTGCGGAATTCGAAAAGGATATACCTGAGGTATATAATATCCTTAAGAAGGGTTCCGATGTTGCAAGAGAAGCGGCAGCTGAAACACTTGCAGAGGTTAAGCGTGCCATGAAGATTAATTATTTTGAGGATAAGGCTCTTATAGAGGAGCAGTCTGAAAAGTATTCAAGATAGGTTAACGATATGAACGAATATTTTATTTTTAACAGAATAAGATGCAGTGTTGCAGATGATAAGGATATAGTTTTGCAGGGCTTTTGCAGTGAAGAATTATCTCACGATGCAGATGCCCTGCAAATCGTGGTTTCGGACCAAAATAACGAGAGGGATATACCGGCAAAATTTGTGGTGTCAAGAGCACCGCTTGATAAAAAGAATCTGTTCGGAAGCGGAAAAACAGTAAAGACATTGTCGATTGTTATTCCGGAATGTCCGAAATTAAGCGGAGAAGAGAAGCTTTCCGTATATTATAATGACAGCAGAAACAATCAAAGGATTTTTCTTTACTCCTGCGGGGAAAAAGAAATACAGCATTATACCAAAAAACTTAATGCATGCGTCGATTCCGTTGACACTGACGGAAAAAATATAATGATTAAGGGATGGGCTCTTGATTGTAACGAAATAAGCTTCAGGCTTGTTAAAATAGAACAGGGAAAAGAAGAAGAAATCCAATATGAATTAAACCGTTATACACGTTCGGATGTAGCAGAAGCGTTTGTTGAGGTTGAAAACACGAAGGACATAGGCTTTGTTATTAAGCTTCCGAACAATAAATTCAAAATGAGACTTTATATTTCCGCAGGCAAAAGAACAGAGCAATACAGGATAAACGGATCCAAGGGATTAAGTAAAATTCCTGCCGTTAACAAGGCAAAAAATATTATAACGAAAACTGTCAGAAATACCAAAAATTACGGCTTGAAGAGTACAATGCTTAAGATAAAGGTCAGATTTCGGACAAGAGCTGCATTTGCAACGGTGAATTATAACCATTGGATAAGAAAACGTATGCCGAATAAAAAAGAACTCGAAAAACAGCGTCAGGAGAGGTTTGATTATAATCCTTTGTTCAGTATTCTTGTTCCTTTGTACGAGACCGATGAGTATTTTCTGGATGAATTGATAAAGTCTGCAAAATCGCAAACCTACAAAAACTGGGAGCTCTGTTTTTCTGACGGAAGTAAGGATTCAAACAGGCTTAAAAAGATTGTTGCCTCATATTCAAAAGAGGATAAGAGAATAAAATATATTTCAAAAAAGGAAGGGCCGCTTGGTATATCCGAGAATACAAACCAGGCATACGAACTCGCCGGTGGCGACTATATCGTTCTCGGAGATCATGATGATTTGTTTACACCGGATGCTTTATATGAATGTGTCAAGGCTTTGAACAAACAAAAGTATGACGTCATATATACCGATGAGGATAAGACGGATGAAAAAGGTAAAAAATATTTCGGCCCGAACTTTAAACCTGATTTCAATATAGACTTATTAAGGTCCTGTAATTATATCTGCCATATGTTTGTAGCATCAAAGGCACTTGTGGAAAAAGTGGGAGTCTTTGATAATGATTATGACGGAGCACAGGATTATGATTTCATTTTAAGATGTATAGAAAAAGCTGAAGGAATTTATCATATACCAAAGATATTGTATCATTGGAGAGCACACAGCAATTCAACTTCGGAGCGACCGGATGCAAAGCTTTATGCCTTTGATGCGGGAAGACGTGCCATTGAGGCTCATTATAAGAGGCTCGGTATAGAGGCAATTGTCGAAAACGGAGATCACCTTGGCCAATATAAGACGACATACAAGATTATCGGAGAACCGCTTGTGTCAATTATAATTCCTAATAAGGATCATGTTGAAGATTTGAAAAAATGCATGGATTCCGTTGATGAAAAAACCGACTATAAAAACTATGAATATATAATTGTTGAAAATAACAGTGAAGAAGAAACTACATTTAATTATTATAAGGAAATCGAAAAAAGAGACAATGTAAAGGTTCTTTATTGGGATAAGGAATTTAATTATTCTGCCATAAATAATTTTGGAGTTAAAGAAGCAAAAGGAGAATTCATTCTTTTACTCAATAATGATGTTGAGGTTATTAACGGTGATTGGCTTTCACAGATGGTTGGTTATTGTCAGCGTGAAGATGTTGGTATCGTAGGAGCAAGGCTGTATTATGAGGACGATACGATTCAGCATGCGGGAGTGGTTATAGGATTCGGAGGCATAGCGGGGCATGCCTTTGTCACTCTTGACGAAAACAGCGATTTGTACCAGTCAAGAACCAAGGTTGCATGTGATTACAGTGCTGTAACCGCTGCCTGCCTTATGACAAAGAAATCAATATATGATGAAGTTGGCGGGCTTGAAGAAGCATTTAAGGTAGCGTTTAATGATGTGGATTTTTGTATGAAGGTCAGAGCTTTGGATAAACTGGTTGTTTATAACGCAAATGTAAAGCTTCATCATTATGAATCCAAATCAAGAGGCGCCGAAGATACCTTTGAAAAGAAGGAACGTTTTAACAGCGAAATAAAGCTTTTCAGGAGCAGGTGGCCCGAGATACTTGAAAACGGTGATCCGTATTATAATGTTAACCTTACTTTGGATAAAGCTGATTTTTCAATCAGAGCATAAATTAAGAGTAAAGTGACGGGCACATTCAATCATGAATTAAGGCAGAGAAGGGAGGTTTGTCTTATGAAATTCGACTTGTCATCAATAAATGTCAACAGCATAAAAAAAGGCATTAATTATATAAGATCCAACGGAATAAGCGGTGTATGGTCGAGAATGAGAGATAAGGCGAACGGTCCCGGAAATGCTTATAACAGTTGGTACAAGAAGCATCATGCTGCTACCGAAAAGGATTTGGAGGAACAGCGTAAAATAGCATTTGCTTATTCGCCGGTTATAAGTGTTATTGTTCCGGTATACAAAACTCCGGAACTGTATTTAAGAAAAATGATAGAGTCCGTTATTGATCAAAGTTACGAAAATTGGGAGCTTTGCATAGTTGACGGTTCCGAAAGACAAAGCAATATTGTCAAAGAATATATGGAAAAGGAAACGCGTATAAATTACCTGTATGTTGACAGAAACTTAGGTATATCGGGTAACAGTAACAAGGCGCTTCAGATGGCAACCGGCGATTATGTTACATTTGTGGATCATGATGATTTACTGCCGCCGGATGCACTTTTTTGTGTGGTAAAAGAACTTCAGGAAATAAGATATGACGTTGTTTATTCGGATGAGGATAAGGTTTCGGCGGACGGAAGAAAATATCTTGAGCCTGTACTTAAGCCGGATTTTAGTATTGACATTTTAAGAGCTTATAACTATATAAATCATCTTTTTGTCGTGAAAAGAAATATGGCTGTAGGTCTGGGTGGCTTTGATTCGGAATTTGACGGTGCGCAGAATTATGATTTTACCTTAAGATGCTGTGAAAGAACCACAAGCATAAAGCACATTCCAAGAGTCCTTTATCATAAAAGAGTAAATAATTCATCCGTCTCTTTGGACGTACATAACAAAGAATATGCCAAGGAGGCAGGAAAACGTGCACTCAGTGCACATATAAAAAGATTGGGATATTATGCCACAGCCGTGCACACGGAAATGTGGGGCGTATATAAGGTGGAGTACGAAACTCCGGGAAACCCTTTTCTTACGATAATAATTCCGGGAGGAAACTCTCCGGAACTTTTGGAAAAATGTATTTTTCCGCTATTTGAGAAAGCCAGATACAATAATTTTGAAATACTGGTTATAGATACCGAAAGTGAAAACAAGGAAATGACTGCTTTTTATCACAGGATAGAAAGCATAAGAAAAAATGTAAAGATCATCACAAATACCAAGCTCGACGGACTCCCTGCCATAAGAAACTTCGGAGCCTCTTTGGCAAACGGGGATTATCTTTTCTTTTTGGATAACAATGTCGAACTGATAGATGCAACCGCAATGGGTGAAATGCTCGGAAATTGTATGCGTGAAGAGGTTGGGGCTGCTGCGGGAGTTTTATATGATGATAATGATATGATATATAACAAAGGGTATGTGATCGGCATAAACGGTCTGTTCTCAAATCTTTATCAGGGTCTTGTTAAAGATGACATGGGATATCTTATGCATAATAAGATAAATACGGATTGCAGTGCAGTGTCGGCGTCTTGTATGATGGTGAAAAAAGATCTTTTTTTTAAGGTGGGCGGTTTTTCGGATAAATTTAAAACTGTTCTTTCTGAGATAGATTTTTGCTTTAAGTTGAATGAATTAAACAGAAGTGTGGTATCTCTTGCCGATGCCGGATGGCATTTTCATGATACAAAGCCGATAATCGGGAATACCATAAGAATTGAAGAGGAACTTGAACGGGAAGAGGATTTATTCCGTATAATGTGGCCAAAAATTTTACGTGACGGTGACCCGTTTTATAATATTAATTTCACTAAAGACGGCAAGCAATTTACGCTTCCTGAAATTATACCTTCCGAAGCGTTAAATGAAGAGAAAGATGAACATAAAACGGAAAATGATGAAACTGCATCAAATGACGTAAAAAAGGGAGAATAAAATGAAATTCAGACCTTGTATAGATATTCATAACGGTAAGGTTAAACAGATAGTCGGTGGCAGCCTGAAGGACGAGGCAGACAGTGCAAAGGATAATTTTGTATCCGAACTTGAGGCGGATTTTTATGCTAAGCTTTACAAAAAGTACAACCTGAAGGATGGGCATATCATAATTCTTAATCCTAAGCAAAGCGAGTATTATGAGGAGGATTTAAGACAGGCGAAGCTTGCACTTTCGGCATATCCCGGAGGGCTTCAAATCGGTGGAGGTGTAAATGCCGATAACGCAAAAATGTTTCTTGATATGGGTGCCGACAAGATTATTGTTACTTCATACGTTTTCAAAGACGGCGCGGTTAATTATGATAATTTAAAAAAGCTTAATGATTTGGTTGGAAAAGAAAAGCTTGTACTTGATTTAAGTTGTCGCAGGAAGTATGATAAATATTACATAGTAACGGACAGATGGCAAAAGTTCACCGATGTCGAGGTAAACGAAAAAACTCTTGAAGATATGTCCGGATATGCCGGAGAATTTCTGATACATGCGGTTGATGTTGAAGGAAAGTCAAACGGGATAGAGGAAGAACTTGCAAGCCTTCTGGGGTTATGGGGGAAAATTCCAATCACCTATGCAGGTGGAGTGGGAAGCTTTGAGGATTTGAATAAGCTTAAGTCTTTGGGAAATAACAGACTTGATGTAACCATAGGAAGTGCTCTTGATATATTTGGAGGCGGAATGTCTTTTGAAGAAATAATAGAAGCGTGTAAAAATGATTAAAAAGTAAGGAGAAGCTTTATGAGGAAAATGAAAAAATTAGCTGCAATTTCAATGGCGGCGGTTATGATGTTTTCGGTATGCGGATGTGGAAGCAAAAAAGAAGATAAGAAGACTGCAACATCAACTGATGCCGTAACAGAGGATTTGGGACCGGCACCGGTTATTGAGGATAATGAGGAGTGGGTTACAACCGAGGAGCCTTATATTGAAGATGAGAGATTTACAACAATTGAAGGTGCGGATGTACTCGGGATAAATTTTGATGATGACAGCACAGCAGGCTTTACAACCTATGTAAACGGCGGAGGGTATGACCTTTATATTGAAAACGGTGAACTTGTTGCGGATATAGCAACCACCGGAAAACTCGAGCATTCAAACCAGGTATATTATGATGGATTTACAATGGCAAAGGGATGCGTATATACATTTGCATTTGATGTTCACTCGGATGTGCCTTGTACTATTGAGTGGAGAGTACAGGTAAACGGCGGAGATTATCATGCATACGCTTCCGATAAGGTGGCTGTTACCGGAGAAACGCAGACTATAAATTATGAATTTACAATGAATGAGGATTCCGATCCCGCACCGAGACTTGCGATAAATATGGGTGCATTTGATGAAAATGGCGGTGATCCGGGACCGCATAAAATATATTTTGACAACTTCTCACTTTTTGTTACAGACAGTTCGCAGGCTGAAAAAATCGTCGGAGCACCGACTCCTATTCAGGTTAAGGTTAATCAGATAGGTTATGAGCCGGATGATTACAAAACTGTTGTAGTAACTTCAAAGGATGAAGAAAAATTTAAGATTGTTAATGCTGAAACAAATGAAACGGTTTATATAGGTGAATACGGAGAAATGGCTTTTGACAGCACCGTTAATCTTGGAGTAAAGCAGGGTGATTTTTCGGACTTTAAATATCCGGGTAAATATAAAATAATATCAAGTCCTTCGGGCGAATCGTATGACTTTGAAATCGGATATAATTTGTATGATGATATATATAAGGATGTAATTCTTATGCTTTATAAGCAAAGATGCGGATGTGAGGTTACCGAAGATATTGCGGGTGATTTTGCACATAAGGCTTGTCATACAGAAGAGGCTGTTATTTACGGCGAAGAGAGTAAAGGAAAAGTAGATGTATCCGGCGGATGGCATGATGCGGGAGACTACGGAAGATATGTTGTTTCCGGAGCAAAAACTATTCAGGATTTATTCCTTACTTACAAAGATTTTGACATGTCAGCTGATGATATAGGAATTCCGGAAAGCGGAAACGGTATACCGGATGTTTTGGATGAAGCAAAATACGAGCTCGATTGGATGCTTAAGATGCAGGACGAGAAATCAGGTGGAGTTTATCATAAGGTTACCGCACTTGTTTTCCCTGAAACAGTTGCAGCGGTTGATGAAACCGACCAGCTTGTGCTTGCGCCTATATCCTATACGGCAACGGGAGATTTTGCGGCAGTGATGGCTGAGGCATCAGTTATATATGCTGATATAGATAAGGATTTTGCAGATACATGTCTTAAGGCAGCAGAAAAAGCTTATGCATATCTTGAAGCTAATGAAGGTATGAAGGGATATAAGAATCCTGAGGAAATAGTTACAGGAGAATATCCTGATAATGCTACGGCGGATGAAAAATTCTGGGCTGCTTCGGAACTTTATATAGCAACAAAAGACAGTAAGTATCTTGATACCGTTAAGGAAATGGTAAATGACAGACCTGCAACCGGTCTTGGATGGGCTGATATAGGAGGTTATGTACTTTATGATCTTGCAGTTGCAGAAGGCATAGACGAAGAGGTTAAATCTGCAGCATCTGCGGCACTTCTTGAAGCTGCCGATAAGCTTCTTATAAAATGTAAAAAAGAACCGTTCTTTATGGGACTTGGTACAAATTATCCATGGGGAAGTAATATGAGTATTGCCAATAACGGAATGCTTCTTCTTATGGCAAATAAGGTTTCTCCGAATTCGGAATACCTTGAGTATGCACAAAGGCACAGAGATTATATATTCGGTGTGAACGGAACTGCTTATTGTTATGTAACGGGTTATGGTGACTTATATCCAGAACATGTTCATCACAGACCTTCACAGGTTGTTGGAAAAACCATGTCGGGTATGCTTGTAGGCGGTCCTGATAACGGCCTTGAGGATCCGTATGCAAAGGCTGTTCTTCACGGATATGCACCGGCTCTTGCTTATGTTGATAATGAGCAAAGCTTCTCATGTAATGAGGTAACTATATATTGGAATTCACCGCTTATATATCTTATGGGAGGATTTCAATAAGAAATCGGAGTAATAATTTAAAATGTTTAAACTTATAAAAAAGCTTCTTGCAAATGACAAAATAAGATATATTTTCGCTGGAGGCTGTACAACCTGTGTTAACTTAATAGTATTCTTTTCGTTAAGAATGCTGACAAATATAAACAGAAACTTATGCAATATTATAGCCATTTGTACGGCTATAATATTTGCATATTTTATAAATAAGTTTTTTGTATTTAAAAGTAAAACAAAGAATTTTTCGGAAGTGGCAAGAGAAGCTGCTTCCTTTGTCTGTGCACGTATTGTTTCAATGGGTGTCGAGGTGCTTGGCTTTGCCATACTTTGTGACAGCTTCAGAATAAGGGAGTGGATTGCAAAGCTTTTTGTGCTTCCGGTTGTTGTTCTTACCTTGAATTATGTTTTTAGCAAGGTTTTTGTGTTTAATAAAGAAAGAAAGACCATAAAACAGTGGCTGTTTGATAATTATTGTTACTATATCCCTTTTGTTTTGATAATGATTATTTTGACAGCAGTTTTTATGGTGCAGCACATTGCGCCATTTGGGAAAAACACCATAACAATTATAGACAGTCTCCATCAATATGTGCCGTTTTATTCAGAGTATATGGATAAGCTTAAGCATGAGGGAAGTCTGTTTTATACATGGAATATAGCACTAGGTTCGAATTTTATGTCGCTTTCGTCATATTATCTTTCCAGTCCGTTTAACTATCTTTTGCTTTTGTTTAATAAAGAGAATATAGTTGCAGGTGCCTGCATAATAATTGCCTTAAAGGTTGCATTGAGTGGAAGCACAATGGCATATTATCTGGCCAACAAAAGCAACTCGAAACATGTGGACAGAAGCTTTATGATAATTGCCGTTTCGGTTTGTTATGGTCTTAGTAATTATGTTGTAGGTTATAACTGGTGTACCATGTGGATGGATGTAATCATGATATTCCCGATTATAATGCTCGGTTTCGAACGTTTGATGAGGGATAAAAATCCTAAGCTTTATGCACTCGGCCTGTTTTATGCGCTTTATTGTAATTATTATATAGGATTTATAGTATGCGTTTTCCTTGTGATTTGGTTTTTACTTTATAATCACAGGACGATAAAAAAATTTTTCTTTGATGGAATAAGATTTGCATTTTATTCGCTTTTATCGGGAGGTATGGCTGCATTTTTACTTTTGCCGGCATATTTCGGAATAATGTCGACGGCCGCAGGTGATATGAAGCTTCCGAAATGGCAATGGTATGGAAATATTTTTAATCTGCTTAAACAGCAATTTTTCCTTACTCTTCCTATGACAAATCAGACCTTTGACGGAGGAGTGAATCTGTATTGCGGAATGCTTGCCGTTTTTGCGGCGTTTCTTTATATATTCTCGGCAAGAGTTCATTTGTTTGATAAGGTCAAAAATGTATTGATTCTGGCTTTCCTTGCGGTAAGCTTTAATTCAACTACGCTTAATTATATATGGCATGGCTTCCATGACCAATACGGAATACCTAACAGATTCTCATTTTTATTCATATTTGTATTACTTGTAATGACATATGACGCATTAAGAAATCTTCATAAAACGCATACCTTTTTTGTAATCGGAGCTTTTCTTTTATCTGTTGCATACTTGTTCATGTGCAAAACGGAGGCGGACGGCGGAATAAGTAAAAAGATAATAATCGCTTCCGTAATCATGCTGTTTTTATATGCGGTTATTTGCCTTTTACGTTCTCTTCGGGTGATTAAAAATCTCTGGTTCAATATGATTATAACCGTAGTTTGTGTAGTTGAATTATCCATAAGCTCGTTACTCGGATTTTTTGACAACGGCTATTCAAACTATTATGAAAAGTATAAAACTACAAAATCCGTTACTGCGGCAAACAAAAGAATAGAAGAAATTGCAGATGAAGAAAATGCGGGCTTTTACAGAAGTGAGCTTATGAAATCTACGGTTCTTGACGAAGTAACATGGCATAATATGCCGAGTCTCGGTACATTTTGTTCGACGGTTCTCGGGGATGTGACTCATGTTATGGGACGCCTCGGATTTTATACCGGTGCAAATGAATTTTTATACATGGGAAATTCACCTTTTACCAACTCGATTTTTAACATAAGATATCTGGTTAAAAGACCGGGAGATCTCGATAATTTTGATTTTAATTATCTGGACAGTGTTGACGGAGCTGAAATATATGAAAATCCATATCCTTTATCAATAGGATTTTCTGTGTCGAAAAATGTCAAAAACTGGAATCCAAATGCGGGATATCCGTTCAGTAATATAACTAATCTTGCATATTATATGACTGGATACAGCGGATTCATGAAAACCAGGGAGGTTTCATTTACTGCAAGCAGTGATTCCGCAACCGTAAGTGTAGTTGGAAATAGGATAAATATGACACCTTCGGGTCCGGGAGCGGCAGGATTTAAAGCTGAGTTTACAGTGGAAGAGCCGGGTGATTATTATATAAACTGCAGGGGAAATTCCATAACAAAAATCAGATTTTATATAAACGGCGAAGAGTATGCCTATGACAGGTATCAGATTCAGATTTTCCATCTCGGAGAGCTTGAAGCAGGTGATGTTGTAGGCGTTGAGTATTACTATAATAATGCGGGCGGAAATACCCAGACAGCGACAATTGATACAGCATGCTTCGACAGAGAGAATTTTGAAAAGGTATATAACAGACTTCGGTTAAATATGCTTGAGGTCTCTGATTATGATGATGGCTATATAAACGGAAATATAAATATGACCGAGGGTGATACATTATTCCTGTCGATACCTTATGATAAGGGTTGGACTGTTAAAATCGACGGTAAGAAGACAGCTTATTATAAGATTATGGATGCATTTATAGGTGTTGACATGGAACCGGGACTGCATACCTTAGAGATGATTTATATGCCGAGAGGTCTTTATTTGGGCATTGTTGTCTCAATTGTTTCGTGGGCATTGTTTACCATAGGAATGCTGTACAATACTAATAAAAAGACTATAAAAAAATCAGTAAAAAATAACAATGATACGATTGACCAAAGTGAAAATATATAGTAATATATTTTGTGTATCGCCTTAAAGAATTAAGGTTGATTTATATTTACTTAATTTAAGGAATAGGGGTGTTTTAGTCGATGGAAAAATTGAAATCATTGGGCTGGCAAAAGCTGATAATTGCCTCAGCCGCGCTTGATGTAGTATTCGGTGTCATATTTGGATTGGCATTTGGAAAAATGTTGCCGGGATTGATTGTAGGTGTCCTTGCGGCCGTTGTATCGGGAGTATGTATATTTGCTCTTTGCGGTGATGAAGTTGTCGGACATTCTAAGAGTGATAAGTATAAAAAGCTTTTCATGAATCTTCCAATCGGATTTGCACATGCCAAGATAATTACCGATTCAATGGGCAACGATGTAGGTTACTGCATAGAAGAAGCCAATGAAAAATTCGGATCATATTTTAATCTTGATAACTCGGATTATCAGGATAAGATACTTGGTGAAAGTAAGATAGACGTGCTTCAGGATATAAATGCATGGTTTATGGCTTACAATACATCAGGTACAAGAGAGGGCGACTTCATGGATGTTGAGATTACCATGGAAAAGCTCGGTAAGGTATTTAATACCGTTATGTACAAGTCTGAAGCAGATTACATTAATATGGTTGTTATTGATGTAACTGAGCAGAAGGAAACAGAGAATCAGCTTTCAAAGGCTATCGAGGACGCAAATGCAGCATACAAGACTCAGGCGGAATTCCTTGCAAATATGAGCCACGAGATAAGAACACCTATCAACGGTATACTCGGTATGCTTCAGCTTACACTTATGGCTGATGATCTTCAGGCTGATTACAGAGATAATCTTACAACAGCAAAGAATTGTGCTGATACACTCCTTAGATTAATAAATGATATTCTTGATATAAGTAAGCTTGAGGCAGGAAAGTATAACCTCAAGGAAGAAATATTTGATGTAAGAAGCGTTATAGAAGAAACAGTTGCTGCACAGGTTCCGCTTGCAACAAATAAGGGACTTGATCTTGACTGTACATTCGGTAATAACATTCCTAAGCTTGTTAAGGGTGACGGACAGAGAATTCAGCAGATACTTAACTGCTTATTATCAAATGCACTTAAGTTCACATCTGAAGGCAGCGTAAGAGTTAAAGTCGCTGCAATCGATACAGATAAGGAATCCATCAATATGAGAATTGCAGTTGCCGATTCGGGTATAGGTATATCTGAAAAGGATATGGATAAGCTTTTCGTTCGTTTCTCACAGGTTGATTCATCCGATACAAGAAAATACGGTGGTTCCGGACTTGGACTTGTTATTTCAAAGCAGATTGCAGAACTTATGGGCGGTACTATTTCCGTTCAGAGTAAAGAAGGCATAGGTTCAACATTTATAGCCGAGATTCCTCTTAAGGTAGTTAAGGCGGCGGAAGCTGAGGCTCAGAAGAAAGTGGAAGAGAAGAAAGAAGACGTAGCTATCTTCTCGATTAACGCTCACAGCAAGGCAAGAATCCTTGTTGCAGAGGATGAGCCGGTCAATCAGCAGGTTATCGGTAAGCTTCTCGGAATGGCTGGCTTCTCATATGATATAGCTGAAAATGGCGAGAAAGCAGTAGAATTGTTTAAGCAGAAAGAATACGATGCAGCACTCTTTGATGTTCAGATGCCGGTTATGGACGGTATTGCCGCTACTCAGGAGATAAGAGATATAGAGCAAAAAGAGCATAAGAAGAGACTTCCTATCATCGCAGTTACCGCAAGAGCCATGTTTGGCGATAAGGAAAGGATCCTTGAAAACAAGCTTGATGACTATATAGCCAAACCATACAACTTAAATACAGTTGTAGAGACTCTTAATAAATATATCGAGAGCAAAGAAGACTAAAATGAAATCTATAAAAGTGTCATGAGAATCATCTCATGGCACTTTTTGTTTTCTTGTGTTTTATATATTGATATGATAAAATAATTTATTATATAAGGGGGTGCATTATGGCAGATCAAAACAATCAGCAAATACAGGATATAGGAGTTACACAACCTGCGTACGGTCAAAATGCAATGCAGGACATAGGGGCAACACAGCCTGTATACGGACAGACAGGGATGCAGAATATGGGAGCAACGCAGCCTGTATACGGACAGACAGGGATGCAAAATATGGGAGCAACGCAGCCTGTATACGGACAGACAGGAATGCAAAATATGGGAGCAACGCAGCCTGTATACGGACATACGGGAATGCAAAATATGGGAGCAACGCAGCCTGTATATGGACAGACAGGAATGCAAAACATGGGAGCGACACAACCCGCATACGGACAGACGGGAATGCAAAATATGGGAGCGACACAGCCCGCATACGGACAGACAGGAATGCAAAATATGGGAGCAGCGCAGCCTGTATACGGACAAACCGGTATGCAACAGGGTATGCCGGGATACGGTCAACCTTACGGTGCGCCTCAGAAAGTAAAGAAACCGCTGTCAAAGGGTGCAAAGATAGGAATTATTTCCGGTCTTGCTGTTGCCTTGCTTGCGGGAATATTCTTTATATTTATTTTCCCGATACTCACAAGCTCAAAGCTGGGTGGAGAATATTGCTATAAGGGTTCGTACTATAACGATTATTATCTTTTTGATCACGGAACATGGGTAAATTACGAAATTGATGAAGGCAGTTCCGAGAAAGAATATTATGCAATCGGTACTTATACGGTTAATAAGGACAAGATCATACTTAAGTCTATAAAAGGAGATACCATAGAAGCTACCTTTGACAAGAAAAAGAATACCATAACAATGTATGGAACAAAGCTTAATTCAAGCAATAAAGACGCAAAGCTTGATGTGGATATAGATGAAGATTATCTTGATTCACTTGAAAAGACAGTAAAGACAGCAACCGAGACAGCGATGGCTGATGAAGAAGTATATGACGAAGCAACATGGTGGCAAACGTATTATATTTACGGGGATGATTTAAAGGAGCCTTACAGTGAATTAGAAAAAGAACTTGCGGAAATTCTGGGATACAGCAGTGACAAAAGACTTCAGTTTTTGCTTGAAGAGGAAATAATATCCATTGATATACAGGTGTCATCAAGCGGAGTGGTTTCTGTTGAAATATACTGATTTTTATATATGTAATTAGTGATTTAAGTAGAATGGGAGTGACAAATATGATATGTAAAATATGCGGGGCAATTGTTCCAGATAATGCACCATTTTGTGATGAATGCGGAGCCTTGATAACAGTTGATAATCAAGGTGAACTACCACAACAGATGCAGCAACAGGCAGTGCAGCCGTCGCCGTATGCACCTTTGCAACAGCGGATGCAGCCTCAGCCGCAGCAACCACAGATGCAGCCGCAGGCAGTGCAGCCTTCGCCGTATGCACCTCCGCAGCAGCAGATGCAACCGCAGCCGCAGCAACCACAGATGCAACAACAGGCAGTGCAGCCGTCGCCGTATGCACCTTTGCAACAGCAGATGCAGCAACAGGCAGTGCAGCCGTCGCCGTATGCACCTTTGCAACAGCAGATGCAGCAACAGGCAGTGCAGCCGTCACCGTATGCACCGCCACAGCAGCAACCACAGCAACAGGTGCAGCAACCACAGATGCAACCACAAAGTACGGAAACTCCGCAGCAGGCGTTTCGTAATCAGTTAAAGGGTATTCCGGAATCACAAGATAATAAAAATGTGGCAATTGATAATGCAAAAAAAGGTGCGTCAAGAGGACTGATAATCGGAATAATAGTATTTCTTATACTTGCAGCCGTTGCAGCGGTATTCTTTATATTTGTTTTGCCGAAGCTTTCAAAGGGCGCGCCGAAGGGTGAATATGTCAATGAGGATTTTGGCGGATATGTTCTTTTTGATAACGGTATATATGCCGTATATGATGATCAGGGAACATACGAGTTCGGAACCTATGAGGTTAAAAATGACAAGATTACTTTTACCAATGTTAACGGTGATGTGGATCATGGCAAATATAATAAAAAGGATAATACCGTTGAGTACGGATATGTCTTTAAATTAAATGATGCAAAACAGACATTTGGCGTAGATATAGATAAAAAATATGTCAAAGAATTAAAGGATAAGTTTATAACTGCTTCCGAGTCGGCATTGGCATCTGAGGAGGTCAAGACCGAAGCTGAAGAGTTAGCCGCGGCATATTATATATACGGAAAAGAACTTGTCGAACCTCGTACTGAATTTGCCAAAGAGCTTGCTGAAAATCTTGGATATTCAAGCGATAATGTATTGGCATATCTTATAGAAAACAAATACATAACAGTAAGTATTATGCCGGATGTGGCAGCACAGACCGCAGAAGTGATAATCTATTAATAAAATTGAAGATAATGAAATTTTGAATAATCTCCGTAATATAATGTTTCTTGCATATGTTACGGAGATTATTTAATAGAATTTGATTTTTGGGTTTATAATGTATATAATGGCATTATGTGGATAAAATGAATACGATTAGCGAATAAACGGGTATTATCACGCTGATTTGGCACTATCATTTATTATAATCAGAGGTAGAGAAATATGATTAAATTTAGAAAAAAAATAACAGCATTTTCTTTGGCAGTTGTTATGCTTTTGAGCTTAACCTCATGTGGAAAGAATAATTCCAAAACAACTGAAAACGAAAGCACGGAAGAAACCACCGGAATAGAGGTTTCAAACACAGAGCCTACGACCGAGGCACCTGATGTGGATCTTGATTCGCCTGAGGCAAAGGCGGAACAGGAAAAATTTGATGATTGGCTTTGGGATTCTTACGTTGAAGCGGTTAATTCGGACAGTATAACGCTTAATTACAGCCTTTCAAAACCTGAAGAAGTAGGAATCACTCCTACGGATGCTACTTACGGAGATGTTGATTTTTCGGAAGAGGCCAATGAAAAAACAAAAAAAGAGGTGCAGGATTGCCTTGATGAAATGGAGGCTTTTGATTACAGCCTTCTTTCGGAAGAACAAAAGCATACTTATGATGTAATATATGAGATGGAAAAAGTGGCCAAGAAGTCGTATGATTATCTCTATTTGTCAGAGCCGTTTGCATATACCAGCGGTTTGCAAAGTAATCTACCGATAGCACTTGCAGAATATACATTTTATGACAGGCAGGATATAGAAGATTACCTTACATTGCTTGAGCTTACTCCGGATTACTTTGATAAATGTCTTGAATTTGAGAAAATAAAATCTCAAAAGGGCTTTTTTATGTCGACTCACAGTGCAAATGAGGTTATAAGACAGTGTTCGGAGTTTATCGCATCACCTGAGGAAAATCTTCTTATTGAAACATTTGAGGACAGAATCAGAGAATTTGAGGGATTAACGGAAGAAGAGATTCAGGAGTATATAACAAGAAATCATAATGCTGTTATAAATTACATCATTCCGGCATATAAGAGCACGATTGAAACCTTCAAAAGATTGAAAAATACAGGAGATAACGATCTTGGAGTTTGCTACTATGAGAACGGAAAAGAATATTATGCATATCTTTTGGAGGATTATGTTGGTACGGACAAAACACCGGAGGAAGTAATAGCGTTATTGGATAAAGCCATAGAGGATAATATGTCGGAGATGTATTCAAAGGCATTTGGCAATTATAATGAATATGAAGCTTATATTCAGGCTGCGGAAAACGGCGACCTTTATGAAGAATTAGATTACAGGGAAACTGTAGAATTTTTTGAGAACGCAGTCGATGACAGATTCCCTGAGATTCCAGAGATAGAATTTAAGGTTACACCGGTCCATAAATCACTTGAAAATATTGTAAGTCCTGCATTTTTTATGACGCCACCGATAGATGCTTACGAAAATAATTCAATATATGTTAATAAGGGTTCATCCGATAATAATTCTCTTTGGTCTACACTTGCGCATGAAGGCGTACCGGGACATATGTATCAATTTGTATATTATCTGTCAAGCGACCCTGAACCGATAAGATCAGTTATGGATTTCGGTGGATATCAGGAGGGTTGGGCAACCTATGTTGAGATGATGTCCTTCGAATATTATGATAAGTATGAAGATCCGTCGTATGCATATTTTGAAGAAATTAATCATAAATTGAATTTGCTTGTCAGTGCCCGTGTGGAAATCGGTGTCAATTATGAAGGCTGGACAGTAGAGGATACAGAAAAATATCTTACTGAAAACGGGTTTAATCCGGAAGTTGCAAAGGATATAATGGACTATGTTGTGGCCGAACCGGCAAATTATCAAATGTATTGCACCGGTTGGCTTGAGTTCGAAGAATTAAAGGAACATGCAAAGGAAGAACTGGGAGATAAGTTTGATGAAAAGGAATTCCATAAGGCTGTTCTTGATGCCGGTCCGTGTCAGTTTTATGTACTCAGAAAAGAAGTTGATAAATATATTGCAAGGGTTAAGTAGGTTAGTTTAAAATAACCGTAAAAAAATATTGACTTATTTACACTTAGAATTTATACTATTAAGCGATTGATTTTGTATTAATGATATCGTTAAAATTTATAGAAAAGAGGTATACAAAATGGCAAATGTTGATTTGAGTAAGTATGGCATCACAGGTGCGAAGGAAGTAGTTTACAATCCTTCATACGAGTTATTGTTCGAGGAAGAAACAAAGGCTGACCTTGAGGGATATGATAAGGGACAGCTTACAGAGCTTGATGCTATCAATGTAATGACAGGTGTTTATACAGGACGTTCTCCTAAGGATAAGTTCATCGTTATGGATGAGAATTCAAAGGATACTGTATGGTGGACTACTGACGAATATAAGAATGATAACCATGCTGCATCAGAGGAAACTTGGAAGGCAGTTAAGGATATCGCTATTAAAGAGCTTTCAGACAAGAAGCTTTACGTAGTAGATGCATTCTGCGGAGCTAACAAGGATACACGTATGGCAGTACGTTTCATCATGGAAGTAGCTTGGCAGGCACATTTCGTAGAGAATATGTTTATTAAGCCAACTAAGGAAGAGGAAGAAAACTTCGAGCCTGACTTTATAGTTTACAATGCTTCAAAGGCTAAGGTTGAGAACTTCAAGGAGCTCGGTCTTAACTCAGAAACAGCAGTTGTATTTAATATAACAAGCCGTGAGCAGGTTATCATTAATACCTGGTACGGTGGAGAAATGAAGAAGGGTATGTTCTCAATGATGAACTACTACCTTCCTCTTAAGGGTATCGCTTCAATGCACTGTTCAGCAAATACAGATATGAACGGTGAGAATACTGCAATCTTCTTCGGTCTTTCAGGAACAGGTAAGACTACTCTTTCAACTGATCCTAAGAGACTTCTTATCGGTGATGATGAGCACGGATGGGATGATAACGGAGTATTTAACTTTGAGGGCGGATGCTACGCAAAGGTTATCGACCTTGATAAGGATTCAGAGCCTGATATCTACAACGCAATCAAGAGAAATGCACTTCTTGAGAACGTTACCGTAGATGCTAACGGAAAGATTGACTTTACAGATAAGAGCGTAACTGAGAATACTCGTGTATCTTATCCGATTGATCATATTCAGAATATTGTAAGACCTATTTCATCCGCACCTGAGGCTAAGAATGTTATCTTCCTTTCAGCAGATGCATTTGGAGTACTTCCTCCTGTATCGGTTCTTACTCCTGAGCAGACTAAGTATTACTTCCTTTCAGGATTTACTGCTAAGCTTGCGGGTACTGAGAGAGGAATCACTGAGCCTA